>Ga0116168_1000528_pt1 | contig 36747 bp, 36 predicted proteins | sample AD_UKC129_MetaG_FD_89795 | JGI IMG/M metagenome (GOLD analysis project Ga0116168, IMG submission 89795) | Active sludge microbial communities of municipal wastewater-treating anaerobic digesters from Canada - AD_UKC129_MetaG | ecosystem: Engineered > Bioreactor > Anaerobic > Digestate | place...
CAGCAGAAGTGAACCTGAACATCGCTTGCAAAAGTTACTTCCACATCTTGCAACCCTTCGTATTTGCAAAAGTTATTTCCGCTGCTCCTGATTTTGGGGTGGAAATTACTTTTTCAAATGAGTTACAGTAAATTGACGCTATCTTTGAAAACTTCTATCTTGACAACTCCTGCCTTCATGTTGTATATTAAACGGGTAAATAAAGCAGAAGCAGTGCTTCTCACCTTGTTGACGTCGGTCGGCGGGTCAATAGCGTAATCTTATGGTTTACTGATCATATTGGTTCGTGTATTGGCATAAACAGGTGAAGGAAGCTTTGCCTGTTTTATTTTATAAGTATTACGAGGGGTTTTGTATTTTTTCTGTATTTCGGAGGTGTTTTGTATAAAGAAAAATCAGGATCAGAATCAGGTTCAGATCAATTCAGCGATTCGCGACAAGGAAGTCAGGCTGATTGACGTCGATGGTACCATGCTTGGGATCATGTCGGCAAAGGAAGCTCAGTTATTGGCGAACGAGAGAGAATTGGATCTGGTCAAGATATCCCCAAACGCCAACCCGCCGGTCTGCAAGATAATGGACTATGGGAAGTATTTGTACGAGCGTAACAAGAGGGATAAAGAAGCCAAGAAAAAGCAAACCATAATCGAGGTGAAGGAAGTAAGGCTTTCTCCGAAGATCGAGGATCACGATTTCAACTTCAAGGCCAAGAATGCCATACGGTTCCTTCAGGACGGCGATAAAGTCAAGATATCAATACGCTTCAGGGGCCGTGAAATCGCCTATTCCGACCTTGGACGCGGAGTGCTCGACAGGTTTGCAGACACCGTGAAGGAATACGGAAAGATCGAAAAACCGCCGGTAATGGAAGGCAGAACATTATCGATGGTATTGGTACCGCTCAAGAAGTAAGCTCAAGAAGGAGGTTCAATGACATGCCAAAGCTTAAAACCCACAAGGCTTCAAAGAAGCGATTCAAGGTCACCGGTACAGGCAAGGTCAAGAGGACTAATGCCTATAAGAATCATATTCTTACGAAGAAATCGACCAAGCGCAAGAGAAAGCTTCGCAAGGGTGATTACGTTTCTGCATCCGATGCGGCAACCGTAAAGAGATTACTGCCTTACGCATAAAACATGGAAAGAGGTGTGAACGATGGCACGAGTAAAAGGAGCTATGCGCACTCGCGCAAGACATAAGAGAGTCTTAAAGCTTGCCAAGGGCTACTTCGGCGCAAAAAGCAAGCTGTACAGAGTAGCCAAACAGGCCGTCATGAAATCCCTGAGCTATGCTTACAGGGACAGAAAGCAAAAGAAACGCGATTTCAGGAGACTCTGGATAACCCGCATAAACGCTGCCGCAAGAATAAACGGACTTTCTTACAGCAAACTGATGCATGGTCTCAAGAAGGCCGGCATTACCCTCAACAGGAAGGTTCTGGCCGATATGGCCGTCAATGATGCCCAGGGTTTTGCCCAGCTTGTTGAGAAAATAAAATAAATGAGAATAATACTTTATAAGTCCCTCAATCAAAAGCGTTGGGGGACTTTTGCTATAGACAGACCGATCCGGCAAAAACGGTGAAGAGATGGATAAAAAGGTTATCAGGATTACATCCACATCAAACAGCATTATAAAGCAATTGCGGGAGTTGACCGGCAGAAAGGGCCGGCTCAGGTACAACGCATTCATAATTGAAGGCTTGAAGCTGGTGGAGGAGGCATTAAGCTATAAGGTCCCTGTCAGCTATTTTCTTGTTGCGGAAAGCCTGTATCCTGAAATCCGGTCCATGATGGAGGGAAACAATGCTGCCCCGGTCTACCTTGTCCCCGATGGTCTCTTTGAAAAGGTGTCCACTACCGAAACACCCCAGGGCATCCTGGCTGTAGCGCCACTTTCAATCAGCCAGGATCCGTCCCTTACAGACCGGGGATCACGGTTTGTAATACTTGAACGGCTCCAGGACCCGGGCAATCTGGGAACCATTATTCGCACCGCGGATGCATGCGGGTTTGACGGGGTTCTCCTTTCCCCGGGCTGCGCTGATCCGTATAATCCAAAGGCTATGAGGTCTGCCATGGGATCTGTATTTCATATTCCCATACTGTCCTGCGCCGATATCTTCGGCACGACAGATAAACTCAAAGGCAGGGGGATCAGGATAGTTGCCGCCCATACCAGGGACTCGGATATTGTCTGGAATCTGCCGCTGGCTGACAGGATTGCGGTCGTAATTGGCAATGAGGGAAGCGGACTGTCACAGCGCATGCTTGATGCGGTTGATATCCGGGTTATGATTCCCATGCCGGGTAAGGCTGAGTCCCTCAACGCGGCATCTGCCGCATCCATGATCCTTTATGAAAGCATGCGGCAGCGAATGACCAACTCATAATGCCGAGCTGTCCGAACAGCGCCATAATCCGGGACGGGTCAGGATAAAACCTGGCTGTTTGGAAAGAATAATCCGGGGTTTGCCTGAATTTCATAAGGTCTGGAAAATATGCCGGAATATTTATCGATGGAATATGAATTTTTTGTCATAAAAACCCCCGGCAATCCGCACTTGAAATGTTCACCATTTTGACATATAATACTTAATGATCTTTGTGATTTGATTAACAAATACACGATTTAGGAGGTAAGAACCATGGCAATCAAAATCGGTATCAATGGGTTCGGCAGAATCGGCCGCCTTGCTTTCAGGGCTGCCTGCAACAACCCGGATGTACAAGTAGTCGGAATCAATGACCCCTTTATCGACCTTGAATACATGAAGTATATGCTTCAGTATGACACGGTTCATGGACAGTTTAAGGGATCCATCGAAATCAAGGATGGTAAACTGGTTGTTAACGGAAACGCGATCAACGTTTATGCATGCATGGAGCCTTCGGAGATTCCGTGGAAGGAATGCGGAGCCGAATACGTTATCGAATCCACCGGCGTATTCACAACCACCGATAAGGCAAGCGCCCACCTCAAGGCAGGCGCCAAAAAAGTTGTTATTTCAGCTCCTTCAAAGGATGCTCCCATGTTCGTAATGGGCGTAAACAACAAGACCTATACAAAGGATATGGACATTGTGTCCAACGCTTCCTGCACCACCAACTGCCTGGCTCCCCTGGCAAAGGTTATCCATGATAATTTCGGCATTGTTGAAGGCCTTATGACCACCGTACATGCCACAACAGCTACCCAGAAGACCGTTGACGGTCCTTCCAAGAAGGACTGGAGAGGCGGACGCGCTGCTGCCGGCAACATCATTCCTTCATCCACCGGCGCTGCCAAGGCTGTTGGCAAGGTTATCCCCGATCTCAATGGCAAGCTGACAGGTATGGCATTCAGGGTTCCCACCCTGGACGTATCAGTTGTTGACCTGACATGCCGTCTTGAGAAGCCGGCCACCTACGAAGAGATTTGCGCTGCTGTGAAGAAGGCTGCCGAAGGCGAACTCAAGGGCATCCTGGGATACACCGAAGATGAGGTTGTATCTTCCGACTTCATTGGCGAAGCCCGCACCTCAGTTTTCGATGCGAAGGCCGGTATTTCACTGAACCCCAACTTCGTCAAGCTGGTAGCCTGGTATGACAACGAGTGGGGTTATTCCAACAAGCTCATCGACCTCATCGTTTACATGAACAGCGTTGACGCGAAGTAATAGAATTAAAAGTGTTCAATAAAAAGAGCGGAGAAATCCGCTCTTTTTTAGGTTCTATAATAAATGCTGGGGTGCTGAAGGGAGACGACTTCGGTGCTCCAACATTTTTTGCAAAAAAGAGAGCATGGAGTTGAAATCTCAAGTAAAATGGAGCTGCCAAACCTACCCATTTGAAAGGAGATTCAACCATGCTTTACAAATATTATACACAAGAATTGATAGGATTTAAAGGTGCAACGGTTACTTTTGCAGAAAGAAAGGAAAATGGTTGCAAGGGCTCACGGTTAGTATTATAATTAACATATGAACAAGTGTTCATATGTGCAATTGTAAGCGGCGAGGTGAAACCATGGAGATTGAGAATGAAAGCAGGAACCCGCAGGATCAGCCTGTGGCGGATAAAGAGCTCGTGGAGAAGGTAAGGCAGAAGATGCCCGATGAGGAGCCCCTTTATGACCTTGCGGAACTGTTCAAGGTTTTTGGTGATTCCACCCGCATCAGGATTATCTGGGCGCTCTTTGAGGCGGACATGTGCGTCTGCGACATAGCAAACCTCATTAACATGAGCCAGTCGGCAATATCTCACCAATTGCGGGTCCTTAAGAATTCCCGCCTGGTGAAGTACAAAAAATCGGGAAAAACCGTTTATTATTCACTCAACGACGACCATATCAAGAAGATATTCGAACTGGGCATGGAGCACATCATGGAATGACATGACCGGTTAAACAGTCAGTAACGGAGGAAACGACATGGAGACTACAAGGCATGAGTGGACTTTAACGGGGCTTGGATGCGCCAACTGTGCGCGTAAAATTGAAGCTGAGGTTCGGAAAATGGAGGGTGTGGCTTCAGCCCGCCTTGACTTCGCCAACTCGAAAATCTACCTGGAACTGGATAGCGATCAGGATGCCGATGGCATACGGGAACGCGTAAAAACCATCATTTCCGGCATAGAGCCAGGATGCTGCATAAATGATACCGAAGCATCCGAAAGTGACGACCGGATGCATTTCAGGAAGCGCATAGCGATTTACATAGCAGGCCTGGTGATCTTTATAGCCGCGATTATACTTCCCGGGGGAAGCTGGCCTGAAACTCTTCTGTTTGTAACGGCCTGGCTTATCTTCGGAGGACAGGTTATCGCGAAGTCCTTCCGGAATATCCTTAAAGGCAGGGTATTTGACGAGAATTTTCTTATGACCATCGCCACCATTGGAGCCTTCATACTTGGCGAGTACGCCGAAGGCGCGTCGGTCATGTTGTTCTACCAGGTCGGGGAGATGTTCCAGGAATATGCCCTGGACAAGTCAAGGAGATCCATCAGGAGGCTTCTGGACATCAAGCCCGAGTACGCCAACATAATGACAGAAAGCGGGCCGGTAAAAGTATCTCCGGCAAATGTAAGACCGGGTGACAGGATCATGGTCCTTCCCGGGGAACGGATTCCGCTGGATGGCAGGGTTCTTGAAGGGCATTCCTCGGTGGACACGTCTCCGCTGACGGGTGAATCGCTGCCCAGGGATGTCCAGGCAGGGGACGAGGTGCTTTCGGGAAGCATCAACCAGTCCGGCGTGCTAACACTGGAAGTGACAAAAAGCTATGAGAACTCCACCGTCAGCAGGATTCTTGAACTGGTGCAGAACGCGTCAGGCAGAAAAGCGGTCACCGAGCGGTTTATCACACGCTTCGCCGCAAAGTACACTCCCGCTGTTGTCGGGCTTGCGGCCATGCTGGCCATACTGCCGCCGCTTATTACCAGTACCCCCTTCAGCCAGTGGGCATACAGGGCTCTCGTATTCCTTGTAATTTCCTGTCCCTGCGCCCTGGTGATCTCCATTCCGCTGGGATTTTTCGGCGGGATTGGCGCAGCGTCCAGGCAGGGCATACTGGTTAAGGGCGGAAACTACCTGGAAGCGCTGGCCAGGACCGAAACCATGGTTTTTGACAAGACCGGAACACTGACCACGGGTGTATTCCAGGTGACAGGAATAGTACCACGCCCGGGATTTACCGGGCAGGAGATCCTTCACTATGCGGCCTGCGCCGAGAGTTATTCCACCCATCCGCTGGCGCGTTCCGTCCTTGAAAGGTACGGTGACAACCCTGATCCTGCCCGGATGGACGACCATGCCGAGATACCGGGAAAGGGCGTTCGTGCCCGGGTAGACGGGAAACAGGTTCTCTGCGGCAACAGGAAGCTGATGGGGGATTATGGAATAGCCGCGGATGAAGGAGCCTCTGCCGGAACCTCCCTCTATGTTGCAGTGGACGGGGTTTACGCGGGAAGAATAGATATGGAAGATACCATAAAACCCGATGCCGCATCGGCCCTGGAAAGCCTGCAGGCCATGGGGATACATGATACGGTGCTCCTCACCGGGGATGTCAGGGAAACAGCAAATGAAGTGGCTGGCCGCCTGGGAATTGGCAGGGTGCATTCACAACTGCTTCCGCAGGACAAGGTAACGGTGCTGGAGAGCATCATTGAGGAAAAGAAATGGTCCGGGCCGGTGGTATTTGTGGGGGATGGTATCAACGATGCCGCGGTTATCTCCAGGGCGGATATTGGCATAGCCATGGGCGGAATAGGTTCGGACGCAGCTATTGAGGCGGCGGATATCGTCATCATGAATGACGAGGTAGGAAAACTGTGCGATGCGGTCTCCATTGCCAGGAAAACAAGGCGCATCGTATTCCAGAACATCGTTTTGGCCCTGGGTGTCAAGATACTGTTCCTTATCATGGCCACAGGCGGACTGGCCACCCTGTGGGAGGCAGTCTTTGCCGATGTGGGCGTTGCCCTGCTGGCGGTTCTGAATGCCATGCGCGTAATAAAAACCGGAAGGTCCCGGCGCTGACCAATCATGATAAGCCTTTATCAGCCTCATCAAATATGGTATAGTTAGGATATCGAAACAGTGTGAAAACCGATGATTTCACACTGTTTCAACTATCGGGAAGGCATAAGGCCGTAAGTCATGCGGGAGAATGATTCATGTCCGAATACGATAACAGGTATCTTGACTCGCCGCTGAAATATGTGAAGGGCGTGGGTGAAAACCGGGCGAAGCTGTTTTCGAAACTGGGGATATACACCCTTGGTGACATCATCCATTACTTTCCCAGGGATTATGAGGACAGGTCGGTTTTCAAACCCATCCTGGAAGCATCCGACGGAGAGCCCATAACCGTGAGGGTCCGCTTTGTCACAGGGATCACGGAAACCCGTCCCAGGAGGAACCTGAGCATACAGAAAGCCATGGTGACCGACGGCGCATCATTAATGAACGTGACATGGTTCAACCAGGGCTACGTAAAGCAGAACATAGACATATCCCGTGAATATGTTTTTTTCGGCACGGTCAGGCGTGTGGGGTCCAGGGTAGAGATCCACAACCCTGTTTTTGAGGAGGCGGATCAGTCAGGCAATCTGACCGGGCGCATCGTGCCGGTCTATCCCCTGACAAAGGGAATTACCCAGAACATACTCCGGAAGATCCTCCGGAATGCCCTGGACGCGGCATCGGACAAGATTGTCGACATACTGCCCACAGGCTTCCGCCATAAATACCGGCTGGCCGAGGCAGTCTTTTCCTATGAGCAGATCCATTTTCCCACCAGCATGGAAAACATGGAAATGGCCAGAAGGCGCCTGGTCTTTGAAGAACTGCTGCTGCTCCAGTTGGGGCTTTCCTCCATAAAGGGCACGAACAGCGGCCAGAGCGGCATCCGTTTTTCCCCGGTGGACATAAGCCCGCTCCTGAATGCCCTGCCTTTTAAGCTGACCCCTGCCCAGGAAAGGGTTTTTGAAGAAATACGGGCCGATATGGAATCTGAAAGAAGGATGAACAGGCTCATACAGGGCGATGTGGGCTCGGGAAAGACCATCCTGGCGGTGCTGGCGATGTATATCGCCGCCTCGTCGGGCTACCAGAGCGCGTTCATGGTTCCCACAGAAATTCTTGCCGAGCAGCATTACCGAACTATTGCCCCGCTGTTTGAAAAGTTCGATATTAAAGTTGGACTCCTTACGGGCGGCCTGAAAAAAAAGGAGAAGGAAGCCATCAAGAAGGAAGCAGAAGAGGAGCGGCTGGATGTCATTATCGGAACCCATGCGGTCCTGGAGGACAGCACCATGTTCGGCAACCTTGGGCTTGTGATAACCGACGAACAGCACAGGTTCGGCGTCCGCCAGCGGGCAAGGCTCTCCCAAAAGGGTGAAAACCCCGATCTGCTTGTCATGACGGCAACGCCCATTCCCCGTACCCTTGCGCTGGTGCTTTACGGGGACCTGGACGTTTCCATCGTGGACAGCCTGCCTCCCGGAAGAAAGCCCATAAAAACATATGTTGTGGACGAGAGCATGAGGGACAGGATATACCAGTTCATCCGCAAGAATATCGCCGAAGGCCGCCAGGCCTATATCGTCTGCCCGCTTGTGGAAGAATCCGACGAACTGGAGGTTGAATCGGCGACAGGCCTGGTTGAGAAGATAAGGGGTGACGCCCTTAAAGGGCTTCGTGTAGGACTTATACACGGCAGGATGAAAAGCGCCGAGAAGGACGACATCATGAGGCGGTTTTCCAGGGGCGAACTGGATGTACTGGTTTCCACCACTGTCATTGAAGTAGGGGTTAACGTGCCCAATGCCAATATAATGGTAATAGAAAACGCGGAGCGTTTCGGCCTCGCACAGCTGCACCAGCTGAGGGGCAGGGTGGGAAGGGGTTCCCACCAGTCCTACTGCATTCTCTTCAACCAGGGCAAAAGCGAGATCTCCAGGCAGAGGATGGAGATCATGGCCAAATCCAATGACGGTTTTGTCATAGCGGAAAAGGACCTGGAACTGAGGGGACCCGGCGATGTTTTCGGCGTCAGGCAGCATGGCCTTCCCGAGTTCAGGATCGCCAACCTCTATCGTGACATGGATGTGCTGAAGGATGTGCAGAAGGCTGCCAGAGAAATAGTATCCGGCAACCTGCTTGAAAAGGACGAGGCCTGGCGTCCGCTGGCCAGGAGGGTGGAACTGATGGTCAGGAAGAAGCTCCAGGATTTGTCCATGAATTAGGTCTCGACGGAAATTGAAGAAGGCGGCGGAAACATGGTAAGAATTATATCAGGAATTGCAGGAGGAATACCCATAAAGGTTCCTCCCACGGATAAAACCAAACCGACACTGGACCGGGTGAAGGAATCAGTCTTTTCCATACTACAGCCCTGTATACCGGGCACCCAGGTATTGGACCTGTTTGCCGGCTCCGGAAGCCTGGGTCTCGAGGCGCTGAGCCGCGGGGCTGATTTTGCCGTTTTTGTGGATAGCAGCAGGCTGTGCACAGAAACCATCAGGGAGAACATCGAGAAGACAAGAATGAGCGACAAAGCACAGGTGGTAAAAGCGGACGTTTATAAAGCCATACGTGATTTTGCCAACCAGGGGCGGCGTTTCGACATTATTCTCATGGATCCCCCGTATTCACGAAATTTTGTCTGTAAAACACTGCAAATGATCGTAGAAAATGATATAATAATCGAAAATGGTGTGGTCGCAGTGGAGCATATCGAGAGCGAACCCCTGCCCGACAGGATCGGAAGGCTGGGAAAGGTTCGTTCAAAGCATTATGGAGACACTGTTTTTACATTTTATGTCCTGAACAGCGAGGACGGGGAGGCATAGGATTTGAGAGTTCTGGTTTACCCTGGCAGTTTCGACCCGGTTACAAACGGACATATGGATATAATAGAGCGGGCTTCCAAGATATGCGACAAGCTGATCGTGGCCGTGCTTGTGAACCATAGCAAGACCGCTGCCTTTACCATGGAAGAGCGTATTATGATGCTGAAAAAGGCCATCGGGGACAGGAAAAACATAGAGGTGCACAGTTTCTCCGGGCTCCTGGTGGATTTCATGAAGAGCGTCAATGCCAAAACGATCATCAAGGGCCTGAGGGCCGTTTCGGATTTTGAATATGAAATGCAGATGGCCCTGCTGAACAGGAACCTGGACAACGAGATAGATACCCTGTTCATGATGACCAGCATCAACAACTGCTTCTTAAGTTCCAGCGTGGTCAGGGAGCTTGCGAGGATTGGCGCCGGGATAGAGGATTATGTTCCTCATTCCATTGCTCCTTTTATTTATGAAAAATTTAAGAAGGCGGGTGCTGAATGATGGAGCTTTTGGAACTCTTAGAACAGATGGAGGAAATAATCGAAAGCGGGACAGGTATCCCCTTTTCCGGAGGAAAATGCGTTATCAATCGGGACGAGGTGCTTGAAATCATCCAGGAAATCCGGTTAAGGCTCCCCGATGATATGAAGCAGGCCAAGAGGATCGTGGAGGAAAGGGAACGCGTTATAGCCGAAGCCCAGCAGGAAGCCGAGAACATACTGAACAACGCGGAAAGCCGGATAGCGGCGCTGGTGGATGAGCATGAGATCACAAAACAGGCATATGAACAGGCCGAAGTGATCATATCAAACGCGAAGAAAAACGCGAGGGAAATACGTCTCGGCACAAGGGAATACGCTGATAACGTATTAAGCAAGGTTGAAGAAATCCTGGCGGAAACGCTGGACGTTATCAGGATGAACAGGCAGGAACTGAAATAATACATAGGTTATTTCTCTTGAGATTTTTCGGGATGGCGGATTCTTCCGCCATTTTCATATGGGTTGACAAGAAGAGCTGCAATCAGGGTCATAATTGTGAATATCCTGAACTCTGACGGAATCCCGGATACTGCCGGTCCCGCGCTGGATGCGGCAAGACTTACAGGAAGAAGCCTCAGAACCGCTATGGTAAGCATGCAGGCAATAATGCCATGGAGGGCCTTCCCGAGCAGGAACACGCGGTACCGGCTTTTTGTTCCCCTCATAATCCCCATGACCTGGGTATGGACTGAAAATCCCGCAAATCCGCAGATAAAGGAAACCAGGGAAAGCTGGACCACAACCGGCGTATTGGCCAGAAGAGAAATGGCGTTTGATCCCGAGGAGATCTCCATGATTCCCCTGAGCAAGGCTGCAAGTGCATTTCCGGCGAAGCTTCCGGGCAGCATCGCCGACAGCGGGCGGGCTATAAGGCCGAAGAGTCCAATTTTATACATCAGTTCGGACAGCACCGCGAACAGGACTATATAGCCTGAGACCTTCAGGGGCAGGATGGCGGCATCCTCTATGGCTCCCGGAATAAGGGCAGCGATGCCGCTTTTGCTTTTATCCTCAATTTTGCTGCCCTGGAAGACCACCGTTCCATCGTTCGCATTAAAATATCCCCTTCTTAAAAGCAGGTTCAGGATAAGGGCTGCTATCAGCCCTGAAATCCAGTGGACAGCCAGGAGGATGAAACCGATCCGTATGCTCCTGAACAGGCCTGCTCCCACAGTGCCGATTATGAACAGCGGGCTGCAGTTGTTGGCAACGGCGATAAGCCTTGATGCCTGGTTTGAGTCCAGGAGCCCTTCATCAAGCATGTCCCTGGCAAGTTTTGCGCCCGTGGGGTAGCCGCTCAGGTACCCCAGGGCGATGGTGGGCAGGACATAATAGGGAAGACCTGTAAGGCCCTGTATAAGGCGCCTGAGGAACCTGGGGCAGGAAAAGTTCCTCAGGAAGGGTACGGTAAGGCGTGAAAGGACAAAGAAGGGAAACAGGGAGGGTATCACCACATCCAGGCACAGGTAAATGGCATCCTTTGCCGCTTCCGACGTTTCCTTCGCGTAGAGGGCCAGCATAAGCGCCAATGCAGGGAAGATATAGACGACGCATTTTCTGTACAGGCTGCCGTGATCCTTCATGTCTACTCTGACTCAATAAAGCTCGGTTAATAGATATTCCGGCCGGGGTGCAAAGTTGCAATGAAAAACCTGAGAAGGTATAATAAATATATCGTGCGCCGCTGTTTGAAAATACCGGACAAAGCATATTGGTTTCCCTCATGATGATTCCATCCGGGGGGACCGGAACGGAGGTACCCGTATGAACGAAAATGAACTCAGCCTGAATACTTCCCAGGATATTGGAGAGATAAAGATATCCCCCGATGTTATTACTGTTATCGCTCATACGGTGGCAAGCGAAATAGAAGGCGTTTCAAGCATGAGTTCCGGTATAGCTGACAATATTTCTTCAGTCCTGGGACGCAAGACCTCATCCAAGGGCGTCAAGGTGGATATCTCCGACAAGGGAGTAGTCATCGACTTCTATATAGTGGTGGATTACGGAGCCAGGATCCCCGACGTGGCCTGGAAGATCCAGGAACGTGTAAAGTCCGCGGTAGAAAGCATGTCAGGTATGCATGTCAGTGCCATAAACATTCATGTACAGGGCGTCAGCTTTGATAAGGACGCCAGGGAGGCTCAAAAAACCGATGCCTCCGCAAAGCAGAATTGAGGTGCCGAATGTTCGGTTATGTTGAGCCTGACAAGCCTGAACTGAAGATCCGTGATTTCGAGCTTTTCCGGGGTTATTACTGCGGTGTCTGCAAGAGCATGGGCAAAAGATACGGACAGGTGTCCAGGTTTTCTTTGAATTATGACCTGGCATTTCTTGCTGTCCTGCTGGATTCCATCAATGGTGAAAAGTATGACGTAAGGATCGAGCGCTGCATCGCACATCCTATCAAGAAGAGATGTGTCGTCAGGAACAACAGGTTTGTTGATTATGCGGCAGACATGAACATAGTTTTAACGTATTATAATTTAAAGGATAAATGGTCTGATGAAAAAAACCTTTTGGGCGCTTTCGGCTCCGCGGTTTTCAGGGGCGCCTTTAAAAAAGTCGCGAAACGGCACAGGGCAATAACCGAACGGATAGAAAGCCTGCTGGGTGAACTGGACAGGCTTGAGAAAGAAAAATGCTCATCCCTTGACGAAGCGGCCGAACCCTTTGCCAACATCATGCGGGAGATTTTCCAGTGCCCTTGTGTGGAAAGTGATGACAGTCGAAAGGTGCTGGGCTGGCTGGGTTACAATATGGGAAAATGGATCTATATACTGGACGCATGGGATGACATGGAGCAGGATGCCAGGTCCGGCAGCTACAACCCGATCCTGGCGCAGTTTCAATACGATGGCGGCGACCTTGGTGAATTCAAGGCGAAAATTAAGGAGAGGCTGGATTTCAGCCTGACTTACTCCCTAAGCGAGTGCGAAAAAGCATATGCGCTATTGGGAGCTGTGAAGAGCACGGGAGTTCTTGATAATATTTTCTATTCAGGCTTAATCATGAAGACAGACAAGGTTTTGCAGGGGAGATGCAGGAAGGATGAGAAAGAATCCGTATAAGGTTCTGGGGGTCAAAGAGGGAGCCAGTTATGACGAGATAAAGAAGGCCTACAGGGAACTGGTAAAGAAATACCATCCCGACCGGTACCGCAACAATCCTCTCGCCGATCTTGCCGATGAAAAGATGCGTGAGATCAATGAGGCCTATGAATACCTCATGAAGAATGCGGGGGGAGCTTACCAGTATCAGAGCGAATCCTACGAATATGATAACAGCAATGCATCCAAGGGCGGTTCCTACCAGGCGCAGTATCAAAGCCAGCAGAGCAGCCAGTACCAGGGCCGGCAGGAGTATATGGATGAGTCTGAAATGGAGAGGCAGGTCCGGGCTCATATAAACAGCGGGAATCTCAATGAGGCGCAGCGGATCCTGGACAGGATGCGCGTCCGCAATGCCAGCTGGTATTACCTCCAGGGCTTGGTTTTCTTAAGAAGGGGCTGGTATGACAGGGGCTACTCCAATATCCAGAGGGCGGTAAGCATGGATCCCGCCAATTACGAGTACAGGAATACCCTGAACAGCCTTAACAACCAGTATTATGGTTACAGGCAGAATCCATACTATCAGAACATGTACCGGAGAGATTACGATATGTGCCAGATATGCGGAACCCTGTGGTGCGCGGACTCATGCTGCGAGTGTATGGGCGGGGACCTTATCAGATGCTGCTGAGGGACATATTGGGATGATTTGATTATTATCTTCCGGAGGAATGGGTTTGTCGGCTGAACGCGCATCGGGAAACACAAGAAAACTGGCATTGACCGGGATTCTGTCCGCCGTTGTCGTAATCGCGCTGGTGCTGGAGTCCATCGCACCGACAGGGCGGCTGGGGTTTTATGTGCTGGCCGCATTCGTACTGTCGGTGGTTATCCTTGAATGCGGCATACAGTTTGCCTGGGCCGGTTATGCAGTGACCAGCCTTGCCGGTTTTATCGCTGTCCCCGAGAAACTCAACGTAATACCGTATATCGCGTTTTTCGGCGTCTATACCCTGCTGAAATACCATATAGAATGCCTTCGGAAGGTATGGCTTGAGATCCTTCTCAAGCTCTGTGCCTTCAATCTTTTTCTCTGGCCGGCCTGGAGCCTGGCTAAAACATTCCTTCCCGAACCCCTGACAAAGGGATGGGGCGTTTTGGCGGCGGGAGTTGTTCTTCAAATCCTGTTTCTGCTTTACGACCTTCTCTTTACCCTGTGGATCCGCTTTTATTCAGAAAAGATTGCGCCGAGGATAAAAAGGGGACAGCCATAGCTATAGACCGCCGGAATCCGGATGGGAACCGTGAAGGCTGGCTGCGCGTGCCGGGAAGGCCGCTTTGATAGATACTGATGCTTTGTCTTTCGGAAATAAGGGAGATGACTATGGATAAAAGGGCACTTAAGGTGCTTGAATATGAAAAGATCATAAAGATGCTGAACGACAGGACGGCCTCCGAGTTGGGCCGTTCCCTTTCCGAGGCGCTGATCCCGTCGGCGGACCTGAGTGAAGTTGAATACAGGCTGAAGGAAACCACCGATGCCGCCTCGTACCTTTGGAGGAAGGGCGATGCGCCCTTTGGAGGAGTCCATGATATACGGCCTTCCTTAAAGCGCGTGGAGATCGGCGCCACCCTCGGGATACCCGAACTTTTAAGAACGGGCGACATGCTGAGGTGCTGCCGCATCCTGAAGCAGTACCTTACCAATGACGTGCCGTCGGACTGGGAAGGAAATATTGCCCTGGAACTGGGAAGGCAGATTGCGCCTTCCAGGGAAGTGGAGGATGCGATTTCACGGGCTATCATAAGTGAAGAGGAGATCTCGGATTATGCCAGCCCTACCCTCTCTTCCATCAGGAGAAGCATCAGGCAGAAGCAGGACAGCATAAAGGACAAGCTTAGCGCCATAATAAGGTCGGCTGATTACCGTAAATTCATGCAGGATGCCGTTGTAACCATGCGCGGGGACCGGTATGTCATCCCGGTAAAGCAGGAATACAAGTCCATGATTCCCGGCCTGGTCCATGACATGTCTGCAAGCGGGGCTACTGTATTCATAGAGCCTTTGTCGGTCGTTGAAACCAATAACGAGATCAAGTCGCTTCTGATCCGTGAGCAGCAGGAGATAGAAAGGATCCTGGCGGAGCTCACCGGTATGGTGGCAGGAATAATGGACTCCCTGAGGGCAAACGTGGAGATCGTATCAAGGCTTGATTTCATGTTCGCAAAGGCAAAGCTCGCCAGGGACCTCAACTGCATCTGCCCCAGGATATCCTCATCGAGAATTATAAAAATCCTGCAGGGAAGGCATCCCCTCCTTGACAGGAAAACCGTTGTGCCCATCGATATCGAGCTGGGGGACCGGTTTACCACCCTCGTGATCACCGGCCCCAATACCGGTGGCAAAACCGTAACCCTAAAAACGGTGGGACTTTTTGTGCTGATGCTCCAGTCAGGGCTGCATCTGCCCGTGAAGGAAGGCAGCGAATTCGGAATATTCCGGAATGTGTTTGCCGACATTGGTGATGAACAGAGCATCGAACAGTCCCTGAGCACCTTCTCGTCCCATATGAAGAATATTGTCAAGATTCTGGCTGAGGCCGATGAGTCCTGCCTTGTCCTGTTCGATGAACTGGGTGCAGGAACCGACCCCACGGAGGGCGCGGCGCTGGCTATCTCCATCCTGGACGGCCTGACCAGGAGAGGGATCCGCACGATCGCCACCACCCACTACAGCGAGCTTAAGATCTATGCCATGAAGAACGAGGGTGTGGAAAACGCCTGCTGCGAGTTTGACGTGGAAACCTTAAGACCCACCTACAGGCTGCTGGTGGGCGTTCCCGGGAAGAGCAACGCCTTTGCCATATCCGAGAAACTGGGCCTTGGAAGGGATGTCATAGAAAGGGCAAAGGAGTTTATGACCCAGGACAGCATCCGCTTTGAGGATGTGCTGTCGGATATAGAAAGGAGCAGGACCCAGGCCGAGCGCGAAAAAGAGCAGGCCGAGGCATTGCGGCGAAGAATAGAAGAGATCAGGCGGGAGGCCGAGAATGAACGGCAGAAGATAGCCAGGGAGCGGGACCGCATAATCGCCAGCGCAAAGGAACAAGCCCGCGGCATCATAAATGAGGCCAGGTACGAGGCGGAGGAGATCCTGGAGCGTTTGAAGGCCCTGGAAAAGGAAGGGTTTGGACCGAACAGCGCTAAGGAACTCATGGACGCGAGGGCCGGTGTTCGGAGGCTCGACAGCCTGGAATCGTCCTATGTGGATGAAATCGGTGTCAGGGCCGGCTATGCGGAGCCTCCGAAGGACCTGAAACCGGGTGAAAGCGTGCAGGTGCTTAACCTCAACCAGAAGGCGACCGTGCTGGAGGAGCCTGATGAGGACGGGCAGGTGCTCGTACAGGCGGGGATCATGAAGGTCAAGGTCCATGTCTCCCAGCTTTGCCGGGTGGACGAGCAGCAGAGCACAATTGAAAAGATGCAGAAGGTCCGCATGGCCGGTGTAAAGGCGTCTCCCATAGGGCTGGAACTGGACCTGAGGGGCCTGAATGTGGAGGAAGCCCTGGACAGGGTGGACAAATACATCGACGATGCGGTAATCGCAGGGCTCCACGAGGTCACGCTGATACACGGCAAGGGCACCGGCACGCTGCGAAAGGCCATTGCCGAGCATCTCCGCAAACACGCCCAGGTGGAGTCTTTCAGGTCCGGAAAATACGGCGAGGGCGAAACCGGCGTGACCATTGTGAAGCTTGGCTGACCTGAAGACGCCGCCCTGGCCGGTTCTGCAAACACACTCTTTACTTTGGCGAATAATGATGTATAATAGGTAACGTAGGGATGCGGGAGTTCCGCGTCAAAGAAGTACGGAGATTTCATTATAGGGAATGAACATCTCGATCTTGCAGTATGGAAGGATGGTAGTTTGTCATGACTGTTAAGATTGCTATTCTTGCGCTTTTTATCCTTGTTACCGTCGGTGTCGGTATCTACAGCAGAAGGCGTGTCCACAACATCAATGATTTTTTCCTCGGCGGCAGAAATATGGGTCCATGGATAACGGCGTTTGCCTATGGCACCTCCTATTTTTCGGCCGTGGTGTTCGTGGGCTATGCCGGTAAGTTCGGATGGGGTTTCGGCCTGTCAGCCACCTGGATCGGCATCGGTAATGCCGTAATTGGCTGCCTTCTCGCATGGCTGCTTATGGCCAAAAAGACGCGTATCATGACCCATAAGCTGAACGCTTCCACCATGCCGGAGTTTTTTGCGGCCAGGTATGACAGCGTGGGCATGAAGATTGTCAGCGCCGTTGTAATCTTTGTGTTCCTTGTGCCCTATACCGCATCGATATACAAGGGCCTGGGCTACATGTTCGAAAGCGCATTCGGGCTTCCCATGAACACGATAATTCTCATAATGACCGCTCTGACCGGCCTGTATCTCATTCTCGGAGGGTATGTGGCCACCGCCCTCAACGATTTGATACAGGGGATTATCATGATTGGCGGTTCCATCATGATGGTGGTTTACATACTGACCCATCCGGATGTGGGCGGGCTGAGCCAGGGTATTGCCAGGCTTTCCTCCATTGAAAGCTCTTTGGGCAGTGCCTTTGGCCCTGCGCCTCTCAACCTGGGAGCTGTTGTCCTGCTTACAAGCCTCGGCACCTGGGGCCTTCCGCAGATGCTCCATAAGTTTTACGCCGTAAAGGACGAAAGAGCCATAAAGCGGGGCACCCTCATATCCACGCTTTTTGCGCTGGTCATAGGCGGCAGCGCCTACTTTGCGGGATCTTTCGGACGGGTCATGCTGGATAACCAGATGCCCAACAACAACGTTGACATGATCGTTCCTGTGATGCTTGAAAAAGCGCTGCCCGACGTATTGATGAGCGTTATCATCGTACTGATGCTTTCAGCCTCAATGTCCACCCTGTCATCGCTGGTCCTGGTTTCAAGCTCCGTGATTTCCATAGACCTTGTAAAGGGTTTCATAAAACCCAAAATCGACGACAGGAAGAATATGCTGCTGATGCGCTTTTTCTGCCTGATCTTTGTGGTCATGTCCTACTTCATGGCTATATGGCAGAATCCCACCATCGTGGCGCTTATGGCTCTGTCCTGGGGTGTGATTTCGGGCATGTTCATCGCACCCTACCTGTATGGCCTCCTGTGGAAAGGGACAACACGCATCGGGGCATGGTCCGGGTTCTTCACAGGTTTTGCGGCGATGGCCTTCGGCCTTGCTGTTGAGCTTCCTAAAGTCGGCTTTGACATAGGCAAGGTTTTCATGCCTGGTATCGGCGCCATATCCATGTTGGCATCACTCGTGGTGGTGCCTGTTGTAAGCCTTGTAACGAAAAAATACAGCAAGGCGCATATCAGCAAGGTATTCGATACCGAACGGACTGCTGCATGAGAAATAACGATTTTATTATTGAGTAGGGGATTTGCCTGCCCCCCCATCAGGCAAGTCCCCTTTGTTATTGAGGGCAGGGCAGGATGTAATTGCAAACCCGGTAAAATTAAAGCATGGCAATCCGGGATTGCTTCGTCACTCTGGTACATCCAATGATTGAATACCATTATCGTCGGTGACGATTACCCCAAACAGGCTTCCATCATTTGGCCTCACGGTTATTGCCATATTACATGATAACGATTCTATGCATATCCCGTCCATTCCACATCCATATTGGACATTGCTTATATAATCCTGCTATAATATTTAATATTGTAAAACTGCCCAGGCAGCGGGGCGGCTTGCCGCCCGTGCCTGGAAGACACGTGAGGAGAAGGAGAATGAAAAAGCTTATGCTTGGCAATGAAGCCATTGCCAGAGGAGTATACGAAGCCGGGGCCACAGTGGCAACGGCATATCCCGGGACACCCAGCACCGAGATAACGGAGTACATAGCCAGGTATGACGAGATCTATTCCGAATGGTCCCCCAACGAAAAGGTTGCCCTTGAGGTGGCCATCGGCGCTTCGGTGGGCGGGGCTCGTTCCACCTGCGCCATGAAGCACGTGGGTCTGAATGTGGCTGCGGACCCGCTGTTTACCGCGGCCTATACCGGCGTGAACGGCGGACTGGTGATCTTCGTGGCGGATGATCCCGGCATGCACAGCTCGCAGAACGAGCAGGACACACGCATCATCGCAAGGGCAGCGAAGGTTCCGGTGCTGGAGCCCTCGGACAGCCAGGAATGTCGGGATTTCACAAGGGAAGCCTTCAGGATCAGCGAGGAATTTGATACTCCGGTCATCGTAAGGCTCACAACCAGGGTAGCCCATTCACAGGGACTGGTTGAGCTGGGCGAGAGGGAAAACGTCCCCCTGAAGCCTTATGCAAAGGATCCGGGCAAATATGTCATGATGCCGGCCATGGCGAGAAAACGCCATGTGGTGGTGGAGGAGAGGCTTGCAAGGCTTGCGGAGTTCTCGGACACCACAACCCTCAACCGCATTGAATGGGGAGACAGGAAGATTGGGGTAATCACCAGCGGCATAGCGTACCAGTACGCAAAAGAGGCTTTCGGCAATGCATCCTTCCTTAAGCTGGGAATGGTTTATCCGCTGCCGGAAAAACTGATCAGGGAGTTTGCAGCTAATGTTGAGACCATTTATGTCATTGAAGAGCTGGAACCCTTTATTGAAAACAATTGCCTGAGGATGGGCATCGAAGTGAAGGGCAAGGCCTTGCTGCCGTTGATCGGCGAATACAGCGCCAGCCTGATCCGTGAGCGTGTGCTGGGTCAGAAGCAGGAAAAGCTCAACAGCATTAATGAAGAGATACCTGTCCGCCCGCCGGTCATGTGCGCGGGATGCCCTCACCGCGGTATCTTCTATTTACTTAAAAAACTGAAACTGAACGTGACCGGGGATATTGGCTGCTACACCCTTGGCGCCCTGTCACCCCTTGAATCGCTGGATACCTGCGTCTGCATGGGCGCGAGCATAGGCATGGCCCACGGCATGGAAAAGGCCATGGGAAAGGATACAGCCCGTAAAACCGTCGCGGTTATCGGGGATTCCACCTTTATCCATTCCGGCATAACAGGCCTGATCGATATCGTCTACAATAAGGGAACATCCACGGTGATAATACTGGACAACTCCACCACAGGCATGACCGGGCACCAGGACAATCCGGCGACAGGGTTTACCATCAAGGGCGAACCCACCCGCCAGGTGGACCTGGTAAAGCTTTGCCAGGCGGTGGGTGTGGACAGGGTGCGGGTCTGCGATCCGTTCGACCTTGCGGAAACAGAAAGGATTATTAAGGAAGAGATTGCGGCCGACGAGCCCTCGGTGGTCATTTCCCAAAGGCCCTGCGCCCTGCTTAAGAATGTTAAGTTCAACGGCGTTTTGAAGATCAACACCGAGAAATGCACAAAATGCAGGATGTGCATGCGCCTGGGCTGCCCCGCCATAGTGGACAGGGGAACCCATGTTGAAGTGGACCCAGCGCTTTGCACAGGCTGTGACCTCTGCACAAAGGTATGCCGCTTTAATGCTTTTGAAAGGCTTGGTGGAGAAAATGCGTAGTACATCGATCATGATAGTTGGAGTCGGCGGACAGGGAACCCTCCTGACCAGCAGGATTCTTGGAAATGTGGGTATCAGCACTGGTGCTGATGTTAAGGTGTCGGAAGTCCATGGTATGTCACAGCGGGGCGGCAGCGTGGTAACCTATGTAAAGATGGGGGAAAAGGTCAACTCGCCCATTATAGAAAAAGGCGAAGCCGATATCCTTCTTTGCTTTGAGGAACTGGAAGCCCTGCGCTGGATTGATTATGCGAAGAAGGACGCCTCCATCATAATCAATACCCAGAGGATTGACCCCATGCCGGTTATAACCGGGAAAGCGAAGTACCCGGAGAATATTATTGAAAAGATAAAGGCTGAATATCAGAACGTGGCGGCTGTTCCCGCCCTTGAACTGGCCAAAGCCGCCGGAAGCATCAAGGCTGTCAACGTCGTGATGATAGGCGTCCTGGCAAAGAGAACAGAGATCCCGGAGGATACATGGATTGATGTCATCCGGAAAACTGTGAAGCCGCAATTCGTTGACATTAACATTGAAGCCTTCAGAAAAGGCTATGCCCTGTAAGCAAAAGGCGGATAACATGTCCGCCTTCTTTATTCGCCGTATCCCAGGCAGATGGCCATATCAGCGGAACTGCAGGGAAGGAGAGGTATGCCGGATGAAGAAACTGATTCTTGCATCTTTGCTGATATCTGTGCTGCTGGTTTCCGGATGCGCCGGCAATACGGTCAATCCGGACAACGCCGCGAATGGCCTGCAGCAATCTCCCGATGATTCCAGCACGGCAGCCAATAATTCGTCCGATGGCACATCCCCCGGAGAAGAAGCATTGGCTGACCCCCCAGATCTGTTCTCCTCCCGTGACTTTGAAGTGGATTACGATGAAAGCGCGAACACCGTCATTCAACTCAACGGTGATACCGCGGTGTGTAATTCGGACACTGTGAAGATTTCCGGAAGCACTGTAACCATCACGGATGAAGGGACCTATATCCTCTCGGGAATACTGAATGATGGAATGATCATTGTGGACTCGGAAAAAACCGATAAGATCCGCCTGGTGCTTGATAATGTTTCCATCACGAGTGAAACATCAGCTCCCATTTATATCCTGCAGGCGGACAAAGTATTCATCACCCTGGCTCCGGGTTCTTCCAACACCCTTTCCAACGGCGGTACCTTCACCGCCATCGACGGGAATAACATTGATGCGGTCATCTTTTCCAGGGAAGACCTGACGCTGAACGGTTCCGGCAGCCTGAAGATATCCTCACCGGCGGGCCACGGAATTGTTTCCAAGGATGAGCTGACGCTGACCGGCGGCGCCTATGCGATTGACTCGGCTTCCCATGGCCTGGAAGGCAAGGACAATGTCTGCATAGCCAACGCAGAGATCGGCATTGTTTCCGGCAAGGACGGGATCCACGCGGAAAACAGTGATGATGCCACCCTTGGTTTCGTATATATCCAAAGCGGTGTCTTCGATATTTCATCCGGCGGCGATGGCGTGTCTGCTTCAGCCTGGATGCAGATTGATGATGGAACCTTCAGTATTGTTTCCGGCGGGGGGAGTGCCAATGCGGAAATAAAGACCTCTGATTTCAGGGGTAACTTCATGGGAGGCGCCCCGCGACCGGGGAATGGTTCTCCGGGAGGCAATTACCCCAACAGTGCCCAAGACGGTAATGCTGAAGAAAACAGCACCAGCAGCAAGGGAATTAAGGCTTCCGGAAATCTTGTCATCAACGGGGGCAGCTTTGAGATAGACGCGGCTGATGACGCAGTTCATACCAATGCCTCCATGGATATAATAGGGGGTACTTTTGAAATATCGACAGGTGATGACGGTTTCCATGCCGATGATACCGTGAGCATCGCAAACGGCGCCATCAGAATAACCAAAAGCTATGAGGGAATAGAGGGGCTCCATGTTAAGATTTCCGGCGGCGATATCACCATATATGCCAGCGATGACGGAATAAATGCCGCAGGCGGCACAGACAGGAGCGGATTTGGCGGGATGCGCGGCAATGACAGGTTCGGCGGCAGGCCGGGATCGACATCCTCCAATGGCAGCGTCGATATCTCCGGCGGCAGGCTGTATATAAATGCCCGGGGCGACGGTATTGATGCCAACGGGACGCTTGCCATTTCCGGCGGTTATACTGTCGTATGCGGCCCTGTCAGGGGAGATACGGCAACACTGGACTATGATATAAGCGGGACCATCACAGGCGGGACCTTCATAGGCACCGGCGCGTCCCGCATGGCCCAGACCTTCAGTAACTCAGAACAAGGGGTCATCTCGGTAAGGATGGGCACCCAACCCGCAGGAACGGCCATATCCCTGAAAGACTCCGCCGGTAACACGGTGATCCCTTCCTACGCTCCCGAGCTTGATTTTGAGGTTGTGATACTCAGCAGCCCCGATATCGTGAAGGGTGAGACTTATACGCTTACGATCGGTTCTGCCAGCCGCGCATTTGTCGCAAATTGATGCAGACGGCAGCCTGCTGCCGTGCAACCAATACGGGGAAAGCGATCCGGCATGCCATATGGGCGACTGTTATGGGGCGGGTAATTGTTCCCTGAAAACCTGTGTTATGGATAACGTGATTTCTTGCATGGGAGGCCCGGATGGTGTAAGATAAGCGCAGGATCTTTTTTCCATTAACACCCCTGATGATCCGATAAATGAATGAAATAATCCAATGAAGGAGCAATGCCCTATGTTTAACCAGAAGATAGTCGCGAGTTTGGGTAAATCGTCCATGATCCGGGCCATGTTTGAGGCAGGCGCCAGGCTCAAGGCCGAATACGGTGAGGAAAATGTGTTTGATTTCAGCCTTGGCAACCCTGAAATAGAGCCACCCGTCCAGGTTCAGGAGACCATCCGAAAATATGTAAACAGCCAGACTCCGGGACTGCACTATTATATGAACAATGCCGGATACCAGGACGTGAGGGCAAAGGTTGCGGAATATCTTCAGAAAAAGAGCGGGGTTCCTCTTACCCATGACAATATCCTCATGGTATGCGGAGCGGCTGCGGGCATGAATGTTACTCTTAAGGCCCTTTTGAACCCGGGCGAGGAGGTCATCGTCCTTTCGCCGTTCTTCGTGGAATACCTGTCCTACATAGATAATGCCGATGGGAAGCCGGTTATCGTAAAGACTGAGAAGGATACCTTCCAGATCGATGTGGAAGCTGTTAAGAACAGCATTACCCCCAAAACGAAAGGAATCATTTTAAATTCTCCCAATAATCCCACCGGTGTGGTTTACAGCAGGGAATCCCTTGAAAGACTGAGAGGGGCCATTGAGGAGAAGGAGAAGGAATTCGGCACAAGCATTTTCATCCTGTCCGACGAGCCCTATGTGAGCATTGTTTACGACGGCATTGAATTGCCCAATATGCTCTCGGTCTTCAAAAACTGCATAGTCATTAATTCCTTCAGCAAATCCCATGCACTTCCCGGTGAGAGAATAGGGTACGTGGCCGTCAGCAGCCGCATTGATGATGTGGAAACCCTCATGGCCGCCACGATAACCCTGAACAGGACCCTGGGGTTCGTCAACGCTCCCGCCCTGTTCCAGAAGGTTGTGGCGGAAAACCTTGATGTCGCTGTTGACACCGCGTTCTACCAGGAGAAGAGGGATATCCTGTATAACCATATCACTTCCGTGGGGTTTGAATGCGTAAAGCCGTCCGGGGCATTCTACCTGTTCATGAAATCGCCCATTGAAGATGAGGTCGAGTTCTGTGCGACGGCGCAGAAGTACAACCTGCTCATAGTTCCCGGATCAGGGTTCGGCTGCCCGGGGTATGTGCGCATAGCTTACTGCTATGATACCGCCATGATAAAAAGAAGCCTGGATGCATTCACAAAGCTGGCCAGGGAATATGGGCTGATTTGAATATTAACATAGGGACACTTTACGAAAACTATAGGGCAGCGTTTTGCCTGAATAAAGGCAAGACCCTGCCCTGTATTATGTCTGTCAAGAACCGTCCCGCCGTTTCACAATGTCAAAATGCACCCTATAGGGACATACCCTTATAGTCATTGCGGTAAGGCGAAGCCGACAAAGCAATTTCGCAACCCAGGTGTAAGATGTGAGAGGATAGAGGTTTGAATGAAAGAATGGGTTAATAACAGTCAATAATATCTAACCTTTAACATCCTGCCTCTCACATCCAGTATTGTCATAGCGAGCGGAGTGAAACGGAGCGCGGCAATCTCGGCATGCCATACAATTTGACAACCCATAAACTAACTGCTCGCGCTCCCATAATGCTTCAGCCCCAGGCGCCATACCCATTGCGCAAGCAGCGTAAAGGCTGCTGCCACTCCGATGACCAGCAGCCACATACCGCCGCTCAGGCTGTCGGTGAAAAACTGGGCGGGGATGGTGGCTAACAGGGCATAGGGGAGCAATACATAAACGACAAACTTCGCCACACCCCTGAAGACTATGCCGGGAACCCTGAAACTGAATCCGATGAGTTCTCCCTCAAGCTCATCAAGGGCGCCGGTCTTAATAAAGAAGAAGGCCAAGCACCTGATGATGAGCATCAGGTTGTATAACAGCGCTATCATCATAAGAAGCAGCAGGATGTATCCCAGGACCCTTCGGAGTGTTATGCGGATGCCCAGCATGACAGACGCTGTGACCACCATTATAATGCCAGGAATACAGGTAAAAAGCGACCCTATGTCCATGTTTTCGAAGGTAAGCCAAAACAGTGTATTCACCGGCTTTGTAAGGTAGATGTCCAGCTTGCCTTCCCGGATCTTCGCGGGTATGCCGATAACCCCGAAAAAGTAGAGGAACATATCCAGCCCGTCGATTATGGTGAATGTGCCGACAAAAAATACCATCTGGTACTTGTTCCAGCCATTGATGCTGTCCACATCGTAAAACAGGACAGAGAAAACGGCAAGCTGGATCAGGAACAGCGACACGTCAACAAAAACCGCTGTCCAGAAGCTGGCCCTGTATATCATCCGGTTGCTCAGCCTGAAGCTGAAAAACATCTTAAGGAGGCGCACATGCCTTTTGAGCTTTTCCATCAGTTGCCCACCCCCTCGTAAATCCTTCTGAAACGATGGTATACGATCACCGACAGCCCCCAGAGCAACACGATCCATATGGCCATGACGATCAGTCCCGTGACGAACTGTTCTGTCTTAAGGCCAAGATACAGGGATGCGGGGTAATAATACACATAATAGAAAGGGAAAAACCGCATGACATCCTGTATCCAGGCCGGCAGCAGGGACAGGGGGACCAGGGCCCCGGCAAGGAAGTCCACCGCATTGTTCTTCATAATGTGCCACCCTGTAATATCGTTGAACTTGAAGGCTAATAAAGCCGTCAGGTAGTTGAGGAGGCTGAGGAAGACCAGCCCCATGAAGCCCATGAGACAGGCACCGGCCAGGTTTGCCAGGCTTGAGGGCGGCACAAGGATCCGGCGCATAACCACTGCGAGGAAAGCCACGGTTGCCAGTGTCACAAGAAGGATGTAGAGGGTTTTGGCCAGGCTTTCCGCAAGGAAGTGGCCCAACGGGCTTATGGGACGCACCATGTATTTTGAGAAGCGTCCTTCACGGATCTCTTCGGCCATATCCCAGACCATGTTTACCGATTGGTCGAGCCTTGTTAAGAAGGAAGCGACGAGGTGATAGGTCATCATCATCTCAAAGCTCATACCGCCTATTTCCGTTTTCGCGGCAAAGAGGACCTTCCAGAGGGCATAGGCCAGAAATACCCTGATAAAGGGTATGATACTTCCCACACCCACATCAAACCGGTATGTAATTTGGGCTTTCATGCTTACCTTTCCTGTTTCAAGATACTTGCCCACTGTTGTTCCCCCCGTTTCCCGACAGGTATATGCGCTCTATAACGTTGCTGATATCCTCCTCCTCAATCCTTACATCATCCACATCATACATGGAGAGAATCTGCCGGAGGACGGGTTTTGCCAGTTCCCGGCTGATTTTGAATACAGCCTTGTAAGGGCTTTTCTCCAACCACTCAACCGGATAGTCCAGCCGAGGGTCTGTTTCCCTCTCAAAAGTCACATGGATCACGCGATGATCCTGGAAGCGGTCCAGCAACCTGTCCAGGGGACCGTCATAGACCTTTTGCCCGCTGTTGATCACTACCGTCCTCCTGCACAGGTGACGGATATCGTCCATATAGTGGCTGGTAAGTAGTATGGTCACGCCCTTCTCCCGGTTTACCTGCCCGAGGAACTGCCAAATCTGCTTTTGGGCGATAGCGTCAAGGCCGATGGTGGGTTCGTCCAGGAACAACACCCTGGGATTGTGGAGAAGGGCTGCTATCAGTTCCATCTTCATCCTTTCGCCCAGGGACAGGTTCCTGACCGGTACATTGAGCAGATCGCCAACCTGGAACAGGTCGCTGAAGTAATCGATATTGGTGTGATACTCCCCATTCGGGATGCCATAGATCTCCCTGTTCAGTGCGAAGGTGTCGGACGCGGGAAGATCCCACCACAACTGGCTCTTTTGGCCCATAACCACGGCAAAGCTTTTCCTGAACTCGTTCTTCAGCATGCCCGGCGTGAATCCCAGGACATCACAGGAACCGGATGTGGGCTGGATAATGCCGCAGAGAAGCTTGACAAGCGTGGTTTTGCCCGCACCATTTGGGCCGATGAGCCCGACCAGTTCACCTTCTTCAATCTTTAGGTCGAAGCTGTCCAATGCGGTCTTTTCAATCACCTCTCTCCTGAACAGCGCCTTGATGGTTCCTTTAAGCCCTTCCTGTTTCTTTATCCTCCTAAATTATTGTTGTGGGATGTACCAAAAACTTTAGCTCTTTTTTGAGTTTAAGCCATATCAACTGACCGGGCATAAGGTTCCTGCGTTCATACTGCTTTGCCAGAAAGATAGGTATATCCAGCAGTACTGCAGTATTCGGACAGATCATCGTAACCATTGATGTGGACAGTTGACTGCCCGTCAGTGACGGTATAGCGGATTTCTTTTGTTACTGTCACAGGGTCTCCGGAACGGTTGCGAAGATAGAGTTTGCCTTTGATACTGTTGTGATTTCTGCCATAAAGTAAGTCAATTAGCTTCATACTGTTTTCCTCCCTTCATATCTTGATTTTTAGTAGCAGTAGTAGCAGAACTGGTAGCAGAGTTTTTTGGTACTGCTACTGCAGAAAAGTGAGGTATATCAAGGGTTTCCAGCCGGTTGGTAGCAGAAGTAGCAGTACGGGCAAGTTTATACTCACACTTCCCATAATCTTTGTATTCTTTTATTTCTCTGTACCAACTTTTTTGAAATTTTGCTAAGAAGTTATAAGAACTGCTACAACTGCTACCGATTGTCCTCAAAGCCTTGTACTGTGGGCATTTGGTGTGGTAGCAGTTGTGATTTTTACTGCTACCGGCACTGCTACTACTGCTACCATTTTTATAAGAACTCAGTTCCGTCATAGCCATATTCCCTTGAAAACTGCTCTTTTGCTTCACTTGTGAGCGAATAATCTTTATAGTAGGTATTGCCATTCTGCCGAGTAGTGATTGTAGAATAATCTGCGCCGAGGTGTGAAGCGATAGCTTCTCGGAACTCTTTAGCAGTCTTGGCGAAGCCGTTATTGTTTTCCCTGCACCAACCTTGGTAAACCTTGTAGATACGGCCTGTGGTACAGTGCTTGTTGATTTTCCCATCAGGCCATTCACACATACACTCTTCATAGAAAGAGATCACTGTGTTGTTCTCTGACATATATTTTTCTCTTGCGAGGCTTACGCTGTCCGGCTCCGAGAAACGGTAGCCGTTAGCAATAACTTGCTGTAGTGCCTTTATAGCCTTAAAGACAATGCCATCACGCTCAGCATACATTTTGTCAAGGAGCGTTTTGTCCTGCTTATCTTTTGGAATTACGTTAGGGCAGCGTACTACCATAATGCGGTCATAAACCCATTTGCCATCATCACCACCGAACTTAGGTAGTCTGTTCATGCAAAACCAAAGTAGACCGTTATAAGTGAACTCAAAGGCTTGCTGTCCTTTGAACTCGGCATAAAGGCTATCGCCACCTGTTATTTTCTTAAAGGTTTTCAGTTCACCCACAGAGAGAAAACTCATATCGGAACTACCGGCAAGGCGGGTGCCGTAAACTGCGCCGGTACCGAATCTGGCTTCTATTGCCTTAAGGTCAATGCCGATAAAGTTCCCTTTGCCGAGCAATCGTTCCACAAGGCTCTTTAGCTGAGATTTGCCGGTATCACCATCGCCTACAAGGAAAAGTGCTTTTTTCATTCGCCATCCCTTATGTTGGAGATACATACACCGATAAATTCAAGGAGTAGTTGCTCTATGGCTTTATCGCCATTTGTGAGGGTGTGCATATATCCGTCAAAGACCGGTGTTGGCGTCTCTCTGCCTATCCACTCACATGGAATTTGTATGGTGGAGAGGGTATCCGGGGAATGTGGAGCAAGAATGGCATTGCTTGCAGTAATACGAAGCAGGCCATTGCTGAAGTTAATTAAATCCTCATTGGCGTTCAATTCCTCTTGGCTGACATAGTTAAGGTCGGTAGTGATGTGCTGCAAGGTTTCACTGACTTTTCCCATTTTGACAAGCTCTTCATCATAATCCGCAATGTACTGCTTGATAATTCCCATCAACATGTTGTCGGCATAAAGCCTGTAGCAGCCGTTTTCGTAAACATATTTCATAAGTCCTTGTTTGCCGTTATCCCTTACAAGTACATAGCGGAGGTGTTCTCGCACATACTTTGCAAGGAGCGGAACGCTGACATAGACCTCTCTGGTCTGCTCATTGAATTTTACAAAATAAGGATGCTCCATCTTTGATTTATGGAAAGTACCATGACAGGCATCAATCCCGGTAGCAATGGTAGCTTCTCTATAATCCTCACGCTCCCATTTTTCACGATAGAGAGCAGAACTGCGAAAGATATCATCAATAGTTGCAGTATCAGGTTCAGTTCGAAATGCAATCAAGGCACATAGTGCGGCATCAGCTTCTGACTGTGAGCCATACTCGGAGATATCGCCTTTGTCATATAGCTTTTTAAACTTTTCTCCGTTTTTCTGCTTACGGAGATTACAGACAATATCAAAGATTGCGCGGTCACCATCACGCTTTTTACTGTATGTTATTTTCTCGGTCTTTCGCATATTTTTATCAAGGGTGGTAAGAAGTGCGGCAGTACATTCTCGGAGGGGATTATCTTCGATGATGTTGCCAGTGAAAGCTGCAAAGCGGTTTGTGATACCGCCGACATATAGCTCAAGGCCGACTTTTCTATTATTCTGGTAGAACTGGTTATCCAACTTGATTTTCTTTTCTTTATTATAGAAGGTGGGTAGTTTGCTAAAATCGCATTTACCATAAATATGAATCCCTGTGCCACTGACGGAATATTCAGTGTAGGAATCGAACCTGGCAAGCAGCGTCTGCACCAGCGGGTCTGATAGTTTTCTGTCATCGATATCCAAGAAGAAATAGTTTTATGGAATTTTGAATCCAATACCTGCTGCGTGGAACCTTTCTTTTGCTACGAGTGCATCTTTGTAAGTTCCCCAAGTATGGCTCCATTCCTTATTTGTACCGCTGGAACCTCCGCTGATTGCAAAGGGTACTTTGTTCGGATTGCCGTTTTTATCCTTTCCCCATCTCCACAGCATCCATATCCTCATATCCATCAGCTCCTGCAGTGCGTTTGCCATCTCATCCACCTCCTCTCCATAAAATTTGTGCTTTCATTATCTGTGTGCCGAGTTTTTAAGTAGCCATTCCTTATAGGCATCAACGGGAATTAAAATCCTTGTACCAATTCGTATGGTTGGGAATCCTGGTGATTTTACTAGTTCGTATGCTTTCGGTAGGCTAATGCCCATCTGTGCCGATAGCTCCTGCACACTCATGGTCGTTTTCTCCATTTACTCTTTCCTCCTTATCTTGATATTTGTTTTGGTTTCTACATCCACCATTCGTTACCGTTCCTAAGGCAGCCACCTTTTCGTGGTCTCCTCGTCTTCGATTGCAGTAGAGGCGCTCCGGTCTTCACCATCTTAGCTGCAACACTGCAAAAGTATCTCTTGCGGGTGGATTATTCACTTGTCAAGGAACAGAATATAAGTTTTACAATTTGCTCTTGTATTTAATGCTATTGCATAATAAAATGCAAGCGAAGTATAATTTTCAACGCTTACATAAACGATTACATTCAAAGGGTGGATATAATGAAACAATTACCGGTAATAAATCTCAGTTTTGTCGAGATTGGTGGAGTTGGTGAAATGGTATACAGGGCTGTGCGATTTCCTGAGTATATTCCGGACTATGATGACGATGGTGAAATAATCAAGCCCCTTTTCACAGGCGGCCATGCTCCGGTAAGCGGAACTGACTATTCTTTGACCGGGCAAGACCTGTTGGTTAGCCTGTGCAACCTTTATGTCAAATTAAATAACCCAGACAGCACTGAATCGATTTCAGATACCGTCTGGGATTGGTGTAGAAACAATATTCATCCATATGATATTGATAGTCTCTGCGAAATCCTCGAAAGCGAGAAGAACGCACACATTACTTTTATGGATATCATTGAGAAGGATGCTACTTTCAGCATAAAACGGTTTATCAAGGATTTATGTGATCTTGGTACTGTCTTCGAGTTGTATTACACCCTTGATAGCTTGAAGTATGAAGGTAATGTTAATAATGCAAGAAATCTATATTACGAAGGTAGGCTTCGTGACAGCCTTTCCTTTTTAGAAAGATATAGTAAATATGAAGACGATAAGGAATACAAGGACCATGTTTTAGAAGATTACAATGATCTGATCTTCAAGGTCATTGATATATTCCCGGACTTTCGAATGCGGTTGAAGTTAGATAAGAAAACCGGCAAGGTGATGTTTGGCGCAGATGTTCAGTCTGTTTTTGATATTTGTTGGTATACCTTTTCAAGAATAGTGGCGGATGTTGCACCACCAGTTGATGAGGACCTTGACTATTCTGAATCGCAAGGCTCGATACTGTCCTGCCTTGCCTGCGGGAAGTATTTTGTAAGGCGTTCAAGTCGTCAGCTATATTGCGATACTTGGGATTGTCAAGCGGAGCGTAATCGTAGGAACAGACGTGCCAGCTATGCTCGGAAGAAGGCGGCTGAAGTAGAAAACAAAGAATAACAAATAGATATTGCTACTATTCCTGGCTATTTTTTTATTTTTAAGAAGGAGCAATACCTTACATCAACTGTAAGTGTTTATCCTTTGTGACACTTGTTATAATTAGGAGTAAGAAAGTCAGGAGGTTATAAAATGAATTCAAATAAAGTTTTACAAGTTGATAGTGTCACAAAAGTCTATGGTAAGGGCGATAATAAGACAGAAGCCCTCAGAGGAATCAGTTTTGACGTGCTTGAAGGCGAATTCCTTGGAATTATGGGTGCCAGTGGCTCCGGGAAAACAACCTTGCTCAACTGCATTGCTACCATGATTAAACCCAGCACGGGAAGAGTTTTGCTTAAAAATAAGGATGTTTCTTCTTTAAAAGGTGTACAGTTGGCTGACTATCGCGGTCAAGAAATCGGATACCTGTTTCAGGAATTTGAGCTTTTGGACAACTTGACTGCGAGAGAAAATATTATTCTTCCGTTATCGCTCCATGGTGTGGCAGGTCATCAAGCCGAACAAGAGCTTAGGGAATTGGCAAATCGTCTTGATATTACGGATGTTCTGGACAAATTTCCATCCCAGATGTCAGGTGGGCAGAAGCAGCGCGTGGCAGCTGCCAGGGCTCTTATCTCGAAACCGAGCATTGTATTGGCAGATGAGCCGACAGGCGCACTTGATAGTAAAAATTCCAAGGTTCTCATGGATATGCTTTCAGCTATCAACAAGGAGCAGAAAAAAACAATTGTCATGGTTACGCATAATGCAAATGCCGCCAGTTATTGCTCTCGCATCCTTTTTATCCAAGACGGCCGCCTGTTCCATGAGCTTAGAAAGAACATTGAAACCGAAACCTCCGAAAGTTTTTACGAGCGTATTGTGACAGTCATGGCACAACTGGGAGGGGGAAGCGCAAATGTTCTTTAAACATGTTCGACGGAACGCTGCAAAATATCGAAAAAACAATGGCTTATTTTTCAGTTCCTTGGTGGTTGCAATTGTCGCATTTTATACGTTGTTATCTTTGGGTGATCAGGATGTCATGCGTTTTTTGAAAACGATAGAGAGCGATGCAGTAAGCAAACTTATGCTGTTGATCCCAGTCGTATATATGATTTCGCTATTCTTTGTATTTTTTCTTGTTTATTTCGCTTACCGTTATCAGTTAGACAATCGCAAAAAAGAATTCGGGTTGTATCTGATGCTTGGTATGAAACGGAGTACGCTTTTTACAATGCTGATGGGTGAAACCATTTGGAACAGCTTAATATCCATTCTGATTGGCTTACCGATTGCGTTACTCCTCACGGAGGGGATCAGTCTTGCAACGGCAAAGCTGGTTGGACTTGGCATAATCGGGCATAGAATTTCGTTTTCCATATCGGCTGTGCTTGGAACAGTTGTCGGGTTTATAGCAGTTCAAATAATAGCTATGCTGTTTTTGAGCGCTTCATTCAGTCGTAAAGAGCCAATGGAACTGCTGCGTTCGGATTCCCCCGAAAAGCAAGTGCCACTATCAGCAAAAACGGGATGGCTCTGCTTTGGTGTTGGTCTGATGTTCCTGATTTTAGCATATGTGGTTGGAGTTACGATGCTAAGAAGCTTTGATTTTAACATTGTCATGCTGATTATTATCCTTGGTGGGGGTGGAACCTTTATTCTGTATCGGGGTATGGGCGTATTCATTGGTCATAACATCCAACAGAAAAGCCCAATGCGCTCAGGATTGTTTACCTTTACAGGCCGACAGATTCAGGAGAATGTAATTCATCAGTACAAAGCACTGGCAATTTCGTCCTTGCTTTTAGTAATGGCGTTAGCATGCGTATCCTTTGGTATAGGTGTTGCTTCAGGCCGAGGATCGACGGAAGTTAGAACAGTGGATTTTTCTATTGATGGAAGCGAACAGGAAGTGCGCAGGGTTTTAGATTCGGAAGCAAGTAAATCAATGATTGATGTATATTATCCTATGTTTTTAAGCCGTATGAATACAAACCTGTATGATAATACCGGTGCAGCTTTGACAAGTGAACCAAATGCGCACGATTTCTCTTGGGTCGGGCTCAATTCTGCCCTCGCAAAATTGCCCGAAACGGATTTGAGAAATAATATGATTGAAAATTTTTCTGATAGAACAGGCCCGTATTTAATTTCAGAAACCAGCTACAACGAGCTCTTACAGGCGATCGGTAAAGAGCAGATTCAACTGAAGATGAATCAAGTTGCGCTGTACACTTCCATGAAGGACAGCGGTGACTTTATGAACATTCTGAATGGCGCACTGGAACTTGGAGCTTATATCGAAGTTGACGGTCAAAAATACGAACTATTATCCAGCGTTTACTATGATAATGTGGTTGCTGACCGCAAAATCACACTCAGCAGCGCCTTAATCGTTTCTGATGAAGACTACCGAAATTGGGTTTCTGATGCCAGCACCCCTTTCTGCTGGAATGTTGTGCTGAATCATAAGGTCGTAAATGAAAAGGGCTTAATGCAGGCAATTCAATTGATGGAACAAAACATCATGGGAACAGGCTTGGAATATGAAAGCTATATAAGCGGCATTGGCAGAAATCTCTTTTATACCGTAGCCGCAAGTTACCTGACCATCTATCTTGGTGTATTGTTCATGGTAATTGCAAACACAGTAATCGGATTGAAATATTTGATGCAACAACGGGCAAATAAGCACCGTTACATTACCCTGCTTATGCTTGGAGCCAATGTAAACGAGCTTCGCAAATCGGCAAGATCGCAAATCAGACTGTTTTTTGCTTTGACGCTTAGCGTAGCGGTATGCAGTTCCATCTTCGCAATCTGGTCGATGTTTACAAGCTTTCTAAAATTGCCAGTAGGAACATCGATGTCAAAAGTTGTTGTAATTGCAGGAATTTCCGCTATTCTGTTTGTTGTGATAGAATGCATTTATATTCACATTGTGGAACACGCCAGCAGTCGTGAAATACAAGCATTACAGGTAACAGCTCGGGGGTGATGCGTTTTGACTAAGATTATAGTCATCGAAGATGATATTTACTTGCGTGAAGAACTTGTCAATACCTTCGTAAAGAAGGGGTACTCAGTATCGAGTATCTCTTCTTTTGATGCACCTGAAAAAGAAATACTGAACAATAACCCCGACTTGGCTGTATTAGACATAAACCTTCCGGGTAAATCTGGATTTGAGTTATGCAAGTGGCTAAAAGCGAGAGCTTCTTTCCCAATTCTTATTTTAACAGCGCGCGATACCCTATCAGATGAATTGTACGCATTGGGGCTTGGCGCAGATGATTTTCTTACAAAACCATGCCACCCCGACCGGCTCATAGCACGTGCTGAGCGATTGCTTCAAACATACGGGAAAGTGAGAAACCTGATACAAGCAGGAGACATTGTATTAGATATTGACACATATAAAGTGATTTGGGAAAATGCTCATGTTGTCTTATCAGATACGGAAGGAAGAATTCTAAAAGCTCTGCTTGAATGTTATCCATCCGTTGTTTCAAAACAGAAATTGCTTATAGAGCTTTGGGGTAGCGAAGAATACGTTGACGAAAACATTCTTCAAGTAAATATGACCCGGCTGAGAAAGAGCTTAGATTCCATCGGTCTTAGAGATATGATACAAACTGTTCGCGGCCAAGGTTATCGACTGGAGGTGAACAAGCCGTGAAGCGACAGAATATGAGCTTGAAAGCTGAAAAGCATTGGCTTATCTTATTACTTTTGACCGACCTGTTTTTTATTTTTCTGACATGGCTGATAGGCTCAGATACTTTCGGAAGTATTATTATAATAATCTTGCTTTTTACCGCCATTATTTTTTCTACAGGTTACTGGATTGATCGAATAAAACAAAAAAACAGATAGAAATACTGCAACTTTTTCTGAATAGTCTGGATGAAGAAACGGAACGACGTTTATTGGCAACAGTGGATGAATCTTGGCATCCCGCAATATGGATAGCGTCAGAGCAGTTGAGTGAGCAATCCCAAACGATAAAAGACAAACAACTGGAACTGCAAAACTATCAGGAGTTTATCGAGGCATGGACGCACGAAATCAAAATACCTCTGTCTCTTGCAACATTGGTTTTAGCCAACCATAGGGAAGAAATGTCAGCATATGTTTATAATCGGATGGAGTATGTACGCTGTACTATTAACAACGATGTTGATCGAATATTATACTATGCTCGGCTTCAGGCTGACCATGTGGATTATAGATTTGTGAAATTGGATTTGAGCGACTGCGTACAGGAGTGCCTTGAAGATTTTCGCGCTATATCTGATGAAAAGAAAATTGATGTACAGCTAAATCTATCACATTTGCAAATTATAAGCGACAAAAAAGTCCTTACCTTCATGCTCTCGCAGCTTTTCAGCAATGCCTTTAAGTATACAGCGTCTGTCAACGGCACTGTACACGTCGTAAGTTGGTCGGACACTCAGGATGATGGTAAAATACATCTTGCCGTCCGAGATAATGGCAAAGGTGTTCCACCTGAAGATCTCCCCTTCTTATTTGACAAAGGGTTTACCGGAAGCCATCCGGATCGACAGAAAGCAACAGGTATGGGCTTATACCTCGTAAAAAAGTATGCCGAAGCATTATCGATTGAGGTAAATATTGAATCAATATCGACATCGGGACAAGGATTTGGCATCGAGCTGATGTTTCCTATTATTTAAAGATGAAAAGATACAGCAGATAAAAAAGTATAAAAGTTAAGACCATACGAAAGGTTTAATCCTTGGGTGTGGTCTTAACTTTTGCTCCCGCTTGAAGAGAGTCGGTCAAAAATTTATTTGTTTTCGTAAATCCCTAAGTTGAACTCCCTTTCGTTGAGTTTTTGTTGCAAATTCTTATCTTAACAGGATGACATCTTCTTTTCAATTCCTCTGGTCTTTTTTCCCGTTTACCCTACAGTAACTTTACGCTAAGACCAATTGCGATAGCGTCAACAGTTTGTAGGTATTAATATTAACCCCCTACTCGATACAGTAAGCTTCCATGTTGGATGCCTCTAAGTATCAAATAGATTCTGCTTGATCTTCCTGACATCTGTA
>Ga0116168_1000542_pt1 | contig 36106 bp, 28 predicted proteins | sample AD_UKC129_MetaG_FD_89795 | JGI IMG/M metagenome (GOLD analysis project Ga0116168, IMG submission 89795) | Active sludge microbial communities of municipal wastewater-treating anaerobic digesters from Canada - AD_UKC129_MetaG | ecosystem: Engineered > Bioreactor > Anaerobic > Digestate | place...
AGATATTATAAAAGTAATTCTGTTTGAAAATCCTAAATTATTTAAAACACCATATTTTTTAGATACTTCTTTATTTTCGTCAGATAATAAAGTATAATTCAAATTATATTTCTCAACAAAATCTCTCAAACTTTCTTTTGAATCAACACTTACACCAAAAACTTGTATGTTATTTTCTTTAAGTTTATTAATGTTATCTCTTATTCCGCATGCTTGTTTTGTACAACCTGGAGTTGAAGCTTTTGGATAAAAGTATATTACAACATAATTTTTCCCTTTGTAGTCATACAATTTATATGTTTTACCATCTTTATCAGCAAGCGTAAAATCAATAGCTTTTTGTCCTTCTTGTATATTTTGGGCATTACCTCCACAAGCACTTATAAATAATGCTGTTAAAAAGCTGAAAAATTTAATCTTTTTCATATTTTCCTCATTTGTTTCTTTCAAGAACAAAAAAGGAATATCATAAGTTCTAATTAAATGAGATAATTTTTCAAATATTTTCCTGTAATAGAATTTGGATTATCAACTATTTCCTCAGGAGTACCTGTTGCAATTATACTACCACCATCATCACCAGCACCAGGACCTAAATCAATTATAAAATCAGCACATTTTATCAAATCCAAATTATGCTCAATTATAATAAGAGAATTATTATTTTTCAAAAGTAATTCAAAACTATTAAGCAAATGCTTTATATCTTCAAAATGTAAACCAGTTGTAGGTTCATCGAAAATATATAAAATATTATCTTTTTGATTTGTTTTAGATATATAATAAGCTAATTTTATTCTTTGAGCTTCGCCACCAGATAAAGTATTAGCAGGTTGCCCTAACTTTAAATATCCAAGTCCAACTTGTTTTAAAACATTCAGATAATTTAATAATTTATTGTTGTCGTAAAAAAATTCAATTGCTTCATCCACTGTCATATTTAGTACATCTACAATATTTTTATTTCTATAATATATTTGTAAGATTTCTTCTTTAAACCTTTTACCGTGGCAAGCCTCGCATTCAACATAAATATCAGATAAAAACTGCATTTCTATTTTTATATATCCATCACCCTTACAAACATCACATCTACCACCATCAACATTCATTGAGAAAAAACCTGGTTTAAAACCGCTTGTTCTTGCTAAAGGTGTAGAAGCAAAAATATCTCTTATAATATCATAACCGCCAATATAACTTATTGGATTTGATCTAGATGATTTTCCTATTGGTGATTGATCAACAATTTCAACTCCATCAATATATCCCATACCTTTAACATTATCACATTTTCCTAACGTTTTAAATGGCTTTTTAAAGTATTTAGCCAAATTTCCATATAAAACATCGTGTATTAAAGTACTTTTGCCTGATCCACTTACTCCTGTAACAACAACAAATTTATTTAAAGGTATTTTTACATTGATATTCTTTAAATTATTCTCATATGCATTTATTATTTCAAGTTGATGAGTTTTATATATTCTTCTTTTTTCAGGAATTGGTATTTTTAATTTATTTGATAAATATTTACCTGTTAATGAGTTATCGTTATTTTTTATTTCTGCGAGCGTACCAGAAGCTGTAATTTCTCCCCCCAAAGAACCAGATTTAGGGCCCATATCAAAAATATAATCTGCATGTTCAATCATATCAGGATCGTGTTCAATCACTAAAACAGTATTTCCTAATTCCTTCAATTGATGCAATAATTTTATAAGTTTTAAATTATCTGCCGGATGTAAACCAATACTTGGCTCATCAAGAATATAAATGGATGATGTTAATGCAGACCCTAAAGATGTTGCCAAATTTATTCTTTGTGCTTCACCACCAGAAAGTGTTGAACTCTCTCTATCTAATGTTAAATAACCTAATCCTATTTCATTTAAAAAAGTCAATCTTTTTTCAATTTCATTTAAAATTTGAGAAGCTACATTTCTTTCATATTCCGATAAATTCAAATTATAAAAAAAAATCAAGTTATCTTTAATTGATAAAACAACTAAATCGTGAATATTTTTCCCATTTATTTTTACTTGTAAGCTTTCTCTTCTTAATCTTGTCCCTTTACAAGCATTACATTTAGTGTATCCTCTAAATTTATTTAATAATATTCGGTATCCAACTTTATATGATTTTTTTTCCAATTCTTCAAAGAAAGCATTTAAACCAACATAAGTACCAAAACCTCTGAATAATAGTTCAACTTGTTCACTCGTTAATTCTTTGAAAGGAACATTAACAGGTATTCCAACATACTTTGCTGATTCCATTAAATCTCTTTTAATCCAAGCAAAATTTAAAGTTGAAAATGGAATTATTGCATTATCTTTAATAGATTTTTCTGGATCTGGCACAATATGGTTTATATCAATACCTATAGTTTTTCCAAAACCTTCACAAACTGGACAGGCACCAAAAGGGCTATTGAAAGAAAACATTTTTGGATCTGGTTCTTGGTAAACTATATCACAACATTCCAAATATTTACTAAATTTCTTTTTCTTATCTTGTGATGCATTTATTAAAACTATTCTTCCTTCACCGCTTGAAAATGCATTTTCAATAGATTCTCTTAAAGAAGCTAATTTTGATCTATTCAAAACAAATCTTTCAAAAACAACAAGGATTTCATTAAAATTATCTATGTTTATTGTTTCATCAGAAAAATCATAATATTTACCATCTATTAAAAATCTGAAATAACCTTTCTTTAATAAATACTCTAGTGTTAATTTTGCTCCAAAAGTGGGATCAATTTTGTATGGGAAGGTTAAATAAAATTTATCTTTATCATTTTGTTGATTTAGCCATTCAACAACAGTATCAACATTATCTTTTTTTACTTCGTTATTGCATACATAACAAAATGTTTTTCCAATTTTAGCAAAAAGTAACCTATAAAAATCATATATTTCAGTTGATGTAGCAACTATTGATCTTGAATTCCTCGAAAGAGTTTTTTGTTCAATTGCAATACAAGGTCTTAATCCTTCTATAATATCAACATCTGGTTTTGGCATTTTTTCAAGAAATTGTCTAGTATAAGAAGAAAGGCTTTCTACGTATCTTCTGTAACCTTCAGCATAAACAGTTTCAACAACAAGAGAAGATTTTCCACTCCCACTTAATCCTGTAAATACTGAGAGTTTATTGTGCGGTATTTTAACGTTAATATTTTTTAAGTTATTTTGTCTAGCTCCTTCAATGTTTATATATCTTATTGACATTTACTTAAAATTCCTCCTCAAACAACAAATAATTTGTTTCATACATACCTAATTTTTTATATACATTTTGAGCTGCTTCATTATCCTTATCAACATATAACCTTAATCCACATACATCTTTCTTTTCTTTGGCAAGATTTCTTGCATAATTATATAAAGATTTAAAAATTCCTTTATTGCGATATTCCTTTAAAACATAAACGCTTTGAATCCACCAAAAAAATCCATTTCTCCAATCGCTCCATTCGTAAGTTATAAGCATTGAACCAACTATTTTCCCATTATAAATTGCTTTAAGATAAAAACCTTTATCGTTTGATAAAAAGACTTCTTTTGTTGCATTTAAAACTTTATCAAAATTTAATTCTTTATTTTCCGTCTCTTTTGCCATTTTGACATTAAAATCAGCTAAAATATTGGCATTTTCAATTATAGCTCTACTAATTTGTATTCTGTTTGTTTCCATTTTTTTTATCATTTTCCATTTTTTGTTCAAGTAACCTTAATTCTTGTATTTTTTTATCTAACTCAGCATTTTTTTTGTTTAATTCTTCAATTTTTTTATTGATTTCATACTCATAAGTTTCTCTATCCCAATAACCTCTTTCTTCAAAATAACCTTTGAATAACCAATTATGCTTTAATGCTTCCATATTTTCTGCAAATTTAAATGCAGCTATTCTTGTATTTTCTGTCGTTTTTACAAGGTTATTAATAACAACTCTAATTGAATCATAAGAACTTCTATCCGTTAACAATGTTCCTAAAACACCTTTTCCTTGCTGAACACCGTCAATCATTTGATTAACCTTATCTACTGAAATATTAACATCTTTAATTACTTTGTCTATACTATTTGCTAAATCAACTATTGTATTTGTTAAAACATCTAATTTACCAGTTAATTGTGTAAGAGCAATATCTGCACTTTGAGTTACATTTGTAGCGGAATTATACAATGAATTATCATATAAAAACTTACCTAAAGTTCCTTTTCCAGAATTTACTTGTTTTACCGCAACTGCTAATTGATAAGTAAATTCGTTTACATTTTGAACAGTTTTTTGAGTTTCCGCAATAATATCATTTAATGATTTTTTCTGAACTGATTTAACAACACCGTTATTTTTTATTTTATCGTAACTAGAACTACCCGGAGTTATAATCACAATTTTATTACCTACTAATCCTTCTGTTTCGATTGAACACTTTGAGTCTAACCTAATAAAATTTTCAACATTTTTACTTATTTTCATTGTAACTTCAACAGTACCTTTTTCATCGTTTGTAATTGTTATATCTTTAACACTACCTATATTTATACCGTTCAATCTTACAACTGCTCCGTTTTTCAAGCCTTCAACATCAGTAAAATATGATTTTATAATGTATGTATCTTGAAAAAGTTGTTCTTTACTTCCTATTAAAAAAACACTTAATACTGTAAGTAACGAACCTAAAAAAACAAATATACCTAATCTAGCTCCTTTGAAATTTTCAAGAGCCATAAAAACCTCTAGTTAATTATATCAAAATTGAAAAAATTTTGTAAAAATGGATCATTTGATTTCATTAAATTATCAAGAGTTCCTTCAAATATTATTTTACCATCTTTTAAAAAAATACTTCTATTTGCAATAATTTTTGCACAAATAATATCATGAGTTATTGTAACTGATGTTATATTCAATTCTTTTTGTAATTTATTTATCAACATACTTATTTCTTTTGTAGTAATAGGATCAAGACCAGTTGTTGGTTCGTCATAAAATATAATTTCAGGTTTTGTAATTATAGCACGTGCCAATCCTATACGCTTTCTCATACCACCAGAAAGTTCTGATGGCATTTTATATTTTGCTTCAATTAAACCTACTGAATTTAGAGCCCAATCAACTCTTTCATCTATTTCCTTTTTTGGTAATTTAAAAACTTTTTTTAAGGCAAATTCCAAGTTTTCTTTTACACTCATAGCATCATACAAAGCTGCACTTTGAAACAAAAAACTTATTCTTTTTCTTAAATTTGTTAATTTTTTACCTTTTAATTCTGAAACATTTTCTCCAAATATTTTAATTTCTCCTTTATCTGGAGTTAATAATTTTACAATGCATTTTAAAAGAACACTTTTTCCTGTACCACTTTTACCGAAAATTACTAAGTTTTCCTTTTCATAAATATTTAATGAAACATTATCTAAAACAATAAAATCATCAAAAGATTTTGATAAATTTTTGATTTCTATTATTACATTGCCCATACAACTAACGTTATTTTTACTAAAATTGCATCAAAAATTAAAATTAATAATGAAGATAAAACAACTGCACTTGTCGAAGCAATACCAACACCTTCTGTACCCTTTGTAGCATAATAACCTTTAAATGAACCTACAATTCCAACAATAAAACCAAATACAAAAGTTTTAGCAACTCCTGGTATTAAATCCTGAAAAGTTAAAGCTTCTTGAACAGCTGTAATATAATAAACTACACTTGTTGGAGTACTAAGCAGAATTGCTATATAACAACCTATTAAAGCAATAATTATAACATACATTGTAAGCAAAGGTAAAATTAAAGTTGTAGCAATAACTCTTGTTACAACTAAGTATTTATATGGATCAATAGCTGATAGCTCCATAGCATCAATCTGTTCAGTTATTCTCATAGAAGCTATTTCAGCGCCAATTCCTGAACTAACTCGACCAGCAAAAATAATTGCTGTTAATACAGGTCCTAATTCTCTTACAACAGAAATTGAAACCATAGCAGGTAAAAAAGCTTCTGCACCAAATCTTCTTAAAACTGGTTCACTTTGCAAAGCTAAAACAAAACCAATTATAAATCCTGTTACTGAAACAATAGGGAATGTTTTAACTCCTAGATCATACATATGTTTTTTAATGACATCTATTTCATATGGTGGAAGTAAAAAATCTTTAAAAAATTGCATTGTAAAATTTGATAAATTTCCTATTGTATCAAAAAAAATATATAAAGAAGATTTATTTTTACTTGTCTTTTTCATTAAATATCTCTTTTAATATATCCTTTAAATTTTTTATTGGAAAAACTTTAATATTTTTAAAATTATTCAAATTTTTTGAATTTTGAAAGGGAATATATATTGTTTTAAAACCTAATTTTTCCGCTTCAGATATTCTTTTTTGAATATCAGTCACACTTCTAATCTCACCGTTTAAACCAACTTCTCCTAATAATACTGTTTTTGGTTTAATGTTTAAATTGTAATAACTGGAAATTATTCCGCAACAAACAGCTAAATCTGCAGCTGGATCATCTATTTTAATTCCACCAACCATATTAATGAAAATATTTGTGTTTGATAATTTTAAATTTATTCTTTTTTCAAGAACTGCAATTAAAATTGATAGTTTACGTAAATCAAATCCTGTTGCTACTCGTTGTGGATTGCCAAAATTTGATTTTATAGTGAGAGCTTGTACTTCTAATAGAATTGCTCTTGAACCTTCCATAACAGCTGTTACAACAGAACCTGATAAATTTTCATTTGTTTCAGAAAGAAATATTTCATTAGGATTTCTTACTTCTAGTAACCCTTTGTCGGTCATTTGGAAGACACCTATTTCATTTGTACTTCCAAATCTATTTTTTAAAGACCTTATTAATCTAAAATTGAAATTTTTATCTCCTTCGAAAAACAAAACAGTATCAACCATATGTTCAAGTATCATAGGGCCAGCTATAAAACCATCTTTAGTAACATGACCAATTAGAATTAAACAAAATCCTTTTTTCTTTGCTTCGTTTATAAGTAAAGATGCTGATTCTCTTATCTGAGTTACTGTACCTGGGGCATTATCCAAAGAACTTACAAAAATTGTTTGTATAGAATCAATTACAACTAATTCTGGTTGAATTTCGTTAATTTTTTGAATTACAATTTCCACATCTGTTGTTGTCAGTAGATAAATATCATCACTTGAAATATTTGTTCTATCTGCTCTTTGTTTTATTTGATTTGATGATTCTTCACCAGAAACATATAAAACTTTTCTTTTTATACTATCTGCCACTTGCATAATTAGTGTGGATTTTCCGATTCCAGGATCACCACCTATAAGAGTAACAGAATTTTTCATCAAACCGCCACCAACAACTCTATCAAATTCTTCTATATTTGTCAATAATCTCAATTCATCTTGTATTTCAACATCTTTTAATTTAAATACTGTGGTATTTTGTATCTCTATTTCATTAACTTTTGTTTTCTTTTTTTCTATAACTTCTTCTGTAAAAGTATTCCAATTATTGCAATCAGGACATTTTCCTAACCATTTTAAACTTTCGAAACCACAATAAGTACATACATATTTTGTTTTAATTTTAGCCATATTTAGTATTGTTGTGTTGTTCTATTTATAAATGTTTTAACAACTTTATCATTTGAATTCATTAGTTCATCATATGATCCATCAAAATGAATATTTCCATTATACAACATTACAACTCTTTGAGAAATATTTTTTACAGATAACATATCGTGAGTTACAACGATAGAAGTAATTTTTAATTGATCAGTCAAATTTTTAATTAGTTCATCTATTGCATCAGAAGTAACAGGATCTAAACCAGTAGTTGGTTCATCGTAGAGCATATATTCAGGATTTGTAATAAGAGCTCTTGCTAAAGCAACTCGTTTTTTCATTCCACCAGAAAGTTCTGAAGGTTTAAGTTTATGGATATTAGGTAATTTAACAAGTTCTAGTTTTTCTGATACAAGTTTTTGTATTTCCTTTTGTTTTAAATTATATTTATTTTCTATTAAAGGTAAAGCTATATTTTCTTCCACTGTTATAGAATCAAATAAAGCTGCTCCTTGAAAAAGAAAACCAAACTTTTGTCTAATTTTGTATAATTCTTTTAAAGAAATAGTATTGATATCATAATTATCAATAAAAACATTTCCATCGTCTGGTTTTAACAAACCTACAATATGTTTAAGTAAAACACTTTTTCCGCAACCACTACTTCCAATAATAGCAACACTTTCACCGTTATTTATGTTCAAATTAAGTTTATTTAGTACAATTTTATTATTAAATTTTTTTACAATATTTATTATTTTTATCATATCTATTTAATTCTTATTACAAATACAAAAATAATTAATTTTTTGAATTAATTTCTTTTTTAAAAGAAATTTAAAAAGGTTTAAGTAATTAATTAATGTGGATTGTGGATAAGTATATTAACTCATTATTTTTTAATAACTTTTTAGAGCTTCTAAAACCACAAGTTATCCACATTTAGTGTTAATAAATAAATAGTTATAAATAAGTGTAATGATTAAAATATTAATAATTGTAATATGTTGATAAATTAGAAGTTATAAACAAAGTTATTCACTAAAATATTTGAAAAATGTGAATAATTTTGAATTTATTCACAAGTTATCCACATTTAAAAAATTTAAGAATAATTACTTAAGTGTTTAATTTTTATAAGATTTTTGTTTTTTAATAAAAAAAAATTTAAATTTAAAACCTATTAATAATAAAGGAATAACAATGCAATTCGAAGTTAAATCTTTAGCATTTGAAGAGATACTTTCTAATGTATTGCCTGCAATACCAAATAAAACAACACAACCAATTCTTACAAATTTTTTATTTGAAATTAGTAATGGTGAATTAGTTGTTTCTGCAACTAATGGAGAAATGACAATAAAATCTAAAACAGAAATTTTTTCTACAGAAAATATTTCATTTTGTTTACCAGCTAAACTACTCTATGATACAATTAAAAATATAGGTTCAGATACATTATTAAAAATAGAATTATTAGATAACCAAAGACTTATTATAAAAGCTAATCGTGGTGAGTATAAATTTACTTATATTGATCCAGTTGAATATCCAAAACAATTAGTTTCTATTGAGGAAAATTTCACTGAAATTAATGGTTTGTATTTGAAAAAACTAATTCAGAAAACATCATTTGCAGCTGCACCGGAAGATGATACAAGAATTGCAATGACTGGTTTATTATTTGATTTTGAGCCAGGTATATTAAAAGTAGTAGCTACAAATGGGCATTTATTAGGAAAATACGAAAAAGCCGTAGAATCTGTTGATTTCACAGGACAATATATTATTCCAGCTAGAGCAGCAGAAGCTTTACAAAAAGTATTAACTGATAAAATTGTGAGAATTTATTTCTTACAGGGGAGTATTAAATTTGTTATTGGTAATTATGAATTGATTTCAAGATTAATCAATGCCAAATATCCTGATTATAATTCAGTTATTCCAAAAGAAACTAAATACGAATTATTAGTTAACTCTAACAACTTAAAAACAGCATTAAAAAGACTATTAATTTATACAACAGGCGATACTAAAAAAGTAATTTTATCAATACAGGAAAATAAAATAATATTAAAAGCTTATAATGATTTAATTTCTGCAGAAGGTAGCGAAGAAGTAGATTGTACATATTCAAATACTCCTTTTGATATATCGTTCAATGGTAGCAATTTAGAAAAAGTAATATCAAGTTTTGATAATGATGATATAGTAATAAAAATGAATTCTCCAGAAAAAACTGTTTTAATTAAATCTGTAAATGATGTTCAAGGAGAGGATTTCTTAATATTAACAGTTCCTATACGCTTAAATAAATAAAATGTTTTTAGAAAGTTTAGAATTAAAAAATTTTAGATTACATAAAAATAGTTCTTTTACACCGTCTGAAAAATTGAATTTTTTAGTTGGCAAAAATGCCCAAGGAAAAACAACTGTATTAGAAACAATATATCTTATTTGCACAACAAAAAGTTATATTACAAATTCACTTTCTGAAGCTGTTAGTGTTGGAGAGAATAGTTTTTTACTTGATGCAAAAATTAAAACAACAGTAGATAATAATATCAGATTTATTTTTGATAAAGTAAATAATAATAAAATTATAAGCAAAAATAATAAACAAATTAGGAATCCTATTGATATAATAGGATTTTTTCCTGTTATTGTACTTTCCCCAGATGATCATGAGATAACAAAAGGAACTCCAAAAAGCAGAAGAAAATTTATTGATGGTTTTTTATCTCAAATTAATCAATTATATTTTGAAAAATTAATTGATTATAACAAAATATTGAAAAATAGAGCTATTTTACTTGCTAATTATTACGAAATGAGAAGTAAAAAAATATATGAAGAATTATATTTTTGGACTGAAAGATTAGCAGAAATCGGTGATTTTATAATTACAGAAAGGGAAAATTTAGTAAAAACTTATAATGAATATCTTACCGAAATTTATAAATACATAATGCAAAATAAAGAAAATCCTGAAATAAAATACAAACAATCTTACAATAGTAAAAAATCGCTTAAAGAATTTTTATTTGAGAATTTAAATAGTGAAATTAACAAAGGCCAAAATTTGTATGGTCCGCATCGTGATGACTTAGCTTTTTATATAAATGGAATGGAATTAAAAAATTTTGGTTCACAAGGACAACATAAAACATTTTTGGCTAGTTTAAAATTTGCTCAGTATTTTTATTACAAAGATTATTTTAACAAAGATTCTATTTTTTTAATGGATGATATTTTTGGAGAATTAGATTTTTCACGTGCAAGCAGAATATCAGAATATTTAAATAAATTAGGACAAACTTTTATTACTATAACAGATTTTAAAGGTTTTGATTTTTTGAGTAAAATTGATTATGGTAAAGTTTTTAATATAGAAAATGGTAAAATAAGTAGTTAGAATGAAAAGTCTTGGTGAAATAATTAAAAAATCGCCAGAATTTGCAAAAATTAGGTATCTAATGTTTGCAGAGGACGTTTGTAATACTTTTTTTGATTTATTTCCAGAATACAAAGATTTTATATTTTCTATAAAATTGGAAGAAAAAATTCTTTATTTATACACAGAAAACATTACAGTAAAAACAAGCTTAAAACAAAATACAGAAGATATTATAACAAAAATAAATGACAAATATAAACAAAAAGTTATTAATCAAATTAAATTAGAAATTTAAAAGGGAAAAGATAATGTCTAGTAATAATTATGATGCTTCAGCGATACAAGTATTAAAAGGTTTAGAAGCAGTAAGAAAAAGACCTGCAATGTATATTGGAGATATTGGGATACGTGGTTTACATCACTTAGTTTATGAAGTGGTAGATAATAGTATTGATGAAGTAGTTGCAGGTTATGCTACACAAATAAATGTTACCATCAATAAAGATGAAAGTATAACAGTTGAAGATAATGGTAGAGGAATACCAGTAGATTATCATCCAGAAGAAAAAAGATCTGCATTGGAAGTTGTAATGACGGTATTACATGCTGGTGGAAAGTTTCAAAAATCTGCTTATAAAGTTTCAGGTGGTTTACATGGTGTAGGTGTTTCGGTAGTAAATGCTTTGTCGGAAAAATTAGTTGTTCAGGTTAGAAGAGATGGGAAAATATATCAACAAGAATACGAAAGAGGCATACCTAAATATCAAGTGAAGGTTATAGGAGAATACAGAAGAGGTGGTAGTGGTACTAAAGTAACATTTACGCCTGATAAGGAGATTTTCAAAGTTAATAAATTTAAATTTGATATTCTTGAAGAAAGGTTACGTGAATTAGCTTATTTGAATAAACAAGTTATAATTAATTTTAAAGATGAGAGAGATGGTGAGTTTAGAGAATTTCATTTCAAGGGAGGAATTATTGAGTTTGTTAAATATTTAGATGAAAACAGAACAGCATTACATAAAACTATTTATATTGAAGGTGAAAAAGATAATATTCCTGTTGAAGTTGCTTTTCAATACAACGAAGATTTCGCAGAAAATTTATTTTCATATGTTAATAATATAAATACGCATGAAGGTGGAACACATTTAGTAGGATTTAAATCAGCTTTAACAAAGGCATTAAATACATATGCAAGTAAAAATAATCTTATAAAAAGTGAAAAAATTCAGTTAACAGGTGATGACTATAGGGAAGGTTTAACAGGAATATTTTCTGTTAAAGTGCCAGAACCACAATTTGAAGGTCAAACAAAAACAAAATTAGGAAATAGTGAAGTTAAATCTATAGTAGAAACTCTTGTATACGAAAAATTATCTGAATTTTTAGAAGAAAATCCATCAGTTGCACGTAAAATTATAGAAAAAGCAGCAAGAGCTGCTGAAGCAAGAGAAGCAGCAAGAAAAGCAAGAGATCTTACAAGAAGAAAAAATGCATTAGAAAGTTATTCTTTGCCTGGTAAATTAGCAGATTGTTCTAATACAAATCCAGAATTTTGTGAATTATATATTGTAGAGGGAGATTCAGCTGGTGGTAGTGCAAAACAAGGAAGGGATAGAAGAACACAAGCTATTTTACCATTAAGAGGTAAAATATTGAATGTTGAAAAAATAAAAAGTATGAATAAAATTCTTGAAAATAATGAAATAAAGTCAATTGCTGCTGCAATAGGTGCTGGTATTGGACCAGATTTCGATGTAAGTAAATCAAGATATGGTAAAATTATCATTATGACAGATGCCGATGTTGATGGTAGCCATATTAGAACGTTATTGTTGACATTCTTCTATAGATATATGAATCCTTTGATAACGGAAGGAAAAATATTTATAGCACAACCGCCTTTATATAAAATTAAAAAAGGTAAAGAAGAATATTATGCATATGACGATGATGAAAGAGATGAAATATTAAAACGATTTAAAGGAGAAAAAATAACACAAAATGCAGAAGAAGTTGAAGTTGATGAACAAGGTTCAATGAAGGGAGTAGTAATTTCTAGATATAAAGGATTGGGAGAGATGAATCCAGATCAGTTGTGGTCAACAACAATGGATCCAGAGAAGAGAACACTTTTGCAAGTAACATTAGAAAGTGCTGCAGCTGCTGATAAAACTTTTGAAATTTTGATGGGCGACGATGTAGAGCCACGCAAAAAATTCATTGAAAAAAATGCAAAATACGTAAAAAACTTAGATATTTAATAAAAAGTAGAGAAGGAAAATGTCAGATTTATTTGATAATCAAAAGATATTGCCTGTTTCATTAGAAGAAGAAATGAAATCTTCTTATATCGATTATGCAATGTCTGTTATTGTTTCACGTGCATTACCAGATGTAAGAGATGGATTAAAACCTGTTCACAGAAGAGTATTATATGGAATGTATGAATTAGGTTTAACATACAATAAACCTTATAAAAAATCGGCAAGAGTTGTTGGAGAAGTATTAGGTAAGTATCATCCACACGGTGATAGTGCTGTTTATGAAACTATGGTAAGAATGGCACAAGATTTCTCTTTGAGATATCCTCTGGTTGATGGTCAAGGTAACTTTGGTTCAATTGATGGTGATTCCGCTGCTGCTATGCGTTATACTGAAGCTCGTATGGCCAAAATTACTGAAGAAATGTTGAGAGATATCGATAAAAATACTGTTGATTTTGCTCCAAATTTCGATGACTCTTTGCAAGAACCTAAAGTATTACCATCATATCTCCCAAATTTACTTGTAAATGGTTCAAGTGGTATTGCTGTTGGTATGACAACTAACATACCACCACATAATTTATCTCAGGTGGTTGATGGTTTAGTTGCTTTAATTGATAATCCTAATATTACTATTCCTGATATTATGAAATATATTACTGCTCCTGATTTTCCTACTGGTGGTATAATTTATGGATATGATGGTGTAAGAGAAGCTTATGAAACAGGAAAAGGTAGAATTGTCGTTAGAGCTGTTGCAAATATTGAAACTTTGAAAAATGATAGACAAAATATTGTTATTACAGAATTACCTTATCAGGTAAATAAAGCAAATTTAATTGAAAAAATTGCTGAATTGGTTAATGAGGGTAAAATTACTGATATCAGTAACATAAGAGATGAATCCGATAAAGATGGTATGCGTATAGTTATCGAGTTGAAAAAAGATGCTATGCCCGAAATTGTTTTGAATAATTTGTATAAGCATACCAATATGCAAGTGACTTTTGGTGTTATTATGTTGGCGCTTGTAAATGGTGTACCTAAGATTTTAAATTTAAAAGAAATGATGCAGCATTTTATCAATCATCGTATGGATGTATTGATAAGAAAAACAAAATTTGAATTAGATGCTGCAGAAAAGAAAGCTCATATTTTAGAAGGTTATATAATTGCTCTTGATAACATCGATGAAGTTATCAAAACAATTAAAGAATCAAGCGACACAAATACCGCAAAAAATAATTTAATAGCAAAATTCAATCTTTCTGAAATACAAGCTAAAGCAATTCTCGAAATGAGATTGCAACGTTTAACCGGTTTAGAAAGAAAGAAAATTGAAGAAGAATATAAAGAGACTATTAAATTAATTGAAGAGCTGAAAAGTATTCTTGCAAGCGAAGAAAAAAGATATTATATCATTAAACAAGATCTTTTAATTATTAAGGAAAAATTTGGTGATACTAGAAGAACAAAAAATATTTATGATTATAAAGGTTTTTCATTGAAAGATATTTTAGCTGATGAGGATTATGTTGTAACTATTTCGCATAATGGATATATCAAAAGAGTTTTAGCTAATAACTATAAAAAACAAGGTAGAGGCGGTAAAGGGTTAACAGGCGCTAATGCTAAAGATGAAGATTTTATTGAGCATATGTTTATAGCATCTACTCATGATTTCATTATGTTATATACTAATTTAGGTAAGTGTTATTTATTAAAAGTTCATGAAATACCTGAAGGCTCTCGTACATCTAGAGGTAGATCTATTCTTAATTTAGTAAGTTTAGAGAAAAACGAAAAAATTTCTGCTTACTTAAATATAAAAGAATTTAGTGATAATAAATTTGTTGTAATGGTTACTAAAAATGGAACAATTAAAAAAACAGTTCTTTCTGCTTATAAAAATGTTAGAAAAACAGGTATTTTTGCTATCAATTTAGTTGACAATGATGAACTTGTTGAGGTTAAATTAACCGATGGAAGTAACGATTTAATTATTGCAACAAATCAAGGGTTAGCTATTAGATTTAATGAACAAAATGTAAGAGATATGGGTAGAAATGCTACCGGTGTAAGAGCTATTAAACTTTCTAAAGATGATTTTGTGGTTGGTATGGTTGCAATTAAAACAGCTTCAACCATTCTTGTTGTAACTGATAAAGGTTTTGGTAAAAGATCTGATTTAAGTGATTATAGGATTACTAACAGAGGCGGTAAAGGTATAAAAACAATCAAAACAAGTTCAAAAAATGGTAATCTTATTGCTATAAGAGGTGTTAATGATGGTGATGAATTAATGATTATTACCGCTCAAGGTATGATGATTAGATTAAGTGTTAAAGATATAAGAGTTATGGGTAGAAATACTCAAGGAGTTAGAATTATAAAATTAAAAGAAAATGATGTTATTTCTTCTGTTGCAAGATTAATTCCTGATGATGATGACAAAGATGAAATAGATATTACAGAAAACTAAAGAAATAAGTATCATCTCTTAAAGTTCCTAATATGGGCAAGAGAGCTTTTTTCCGAGATTGCTTTTTAATTTCAAAAATACTCTTCATTAGCTCAGACGGTGTAAGCATAGCCCCTTGCAGCTTGTGGCAAGCTGCAAGGGGCAGCTGGCCAGACGGCCAGCCAAAAATTCTAATCTTTGACAACCTTATATAGCGTGGTGCTTTTGGGCCTTAATATTCAATTCTTTCCAAATAAGTGATAACTTACAACTGATACGATTTTTTTTATAATAAATTCGTATTTACAAATATATCTTAAATGTAATTATATTGTATATACAAATATATTTTTATAAATTATAATTATATCGTATATAAAGTTATATTGTAAATACGAATATATTTTTAAAATTGCTAATATATTGCAAATTCAATTATATCGTAATTATGAAAATATTATTATACTTTTAAAATTTGCTATTAAAATTCAAAATTTTTTGGCAAATTTTTATATGTGTAAATGTAAAAACTTGTAAGTGAATGATATTCAAAAGATATGGCTTAGCGAGTAAAATCTTTTGGGCTTTAGCCCGCCCGTGCGCCGTTCGGCGCACGGGCTTTATGCTTACACCGTCTGAGCTAAAATATTTATTGTTGCTTAATTGTATAATCTATAATATATTTTGTTACACTTTTTAATTCGTATAAATATTTTTTATCAAGAGAAGAAAATTTTGTGTTATAATCAAAATTTTTGGTTGTGTGGCCAATATATTTAAGTTCTTTATTTAAGAAATGTAGTGATGCTTTATTCAAATTCATAAAAGCTATATTCGCGTCTTCGTTGTCTTCTGCGTTAAAAATTTGTATTAATGGTTCAAATTCTATTTCGTGAGCTACAAATAATTTCAATGCAGAATATGCATCCATTATGTCTTTGACAAGTGGAGATATGAGTATATGCATAAATTTTGTTTCTGAACAAATGTGTAAAACATTTTCATCAATAATTGAATTGTAGTTAATATAAATAATATCATATTCGTCTGATATTTTTTTTAAATTTTCTAAAAGATAATTGAGATTGTCGTAATTAATATACTCTTTGAAATATGAATTGTGTAAATGGATAAAGCTAAGTTTTTTATCATTTATGATTACTTCGTCTAACAGAAGTTTATTATCAAAGAAAAGTTTTAAGTCATATTTTATGTTAAGTTCTTCTGAATTTAATTTAATATAAAGAATATTGTAGTTAGAATTTGCAATAGATTGTATTAGATAATCGATAATAGAGTTATTATTTTCATCGGCTAGTTTAAAGGTTGTAATGATAGGAGAATTTTGATAGTTATTATATAAATTAAATAATCTATGAGCTTGGCCAAATAAAATGTTTTTCATCATACTTTTGATAGTTTATTGGTAAATATTAAGTTTGCAATAAATTCTGGATTAGCAGAGATAATATCATCAGGGATAACTTGACCATTTGTAACATATTTTAAAGGTATATTAAAAGTGTAATTTAAGTTAAGTATGTTTCCAAAGGAAACGGCTTCATCTAATTTTGTGAAAATGAAGGCATTATATTCAAGAATTTTAAATTTTTCGGCAACGTCATATAAGTATTTTGTATTTCCACTAGCGCTTAAAGTTAGATAAATTTCATCAATGTTAATTCTGTTAAAAAAAGCTTTAATTTCTCTGAGAGAATTTATGTTGTTTTGTGCTCTGCCAGCAGTATCAATAAAAATTATATCTTTATTTCGTAATTTATACATAATTTCAGGTAGATCTTTTGGTTCGTAAGCAATGTGCATATCTATGTTGCTAATTTGAGAAAAAATTCTTAATTGGTCTATAGCACCGAGGCGATATGTATCAAGAGAAATAAGAGCGACATCGAGATCGTGAACTAGTTTTGCAATAACAGCTAATTTTGCAATGCAGGTTGTTTTTCCCACGCCAGTAGGTCCTACAATTGCAACGACTTTTGGTTGTCCTGTTCGTGTATATTCAAATTGGGAAGTTGTTATCATAGAGGCTATTGTAGAGATAACATAGCTGTCGATGTTTTGTTTGTTTAAAAGGTTTTCATATTTGCTAAGTATATCAATGATTGTATTAACAATTCTATCATTAACATCTCTAGCAAGGAGAATCTCTTTAATTTCTTTAATTTCTAGATTGATATTTTGTTTTTCAAAATTTTGTTTTATTGGAGGTTGAATATTGGTTTTTTTTTCTTCAATATTTTGAAGTTTTTTTTGCAAATTAGGCTTTGGTTTAGGTTTTGGACGAGAATAAGGTTTATAATCATCGGTATCATCATCAGATATTACTTTTTCAAAAGATGTATTTTGTGTTTTAATAGGTTCTTGATATACAGGCTTGGGTTCGTTTTCAAGGGCTAATTTTCTTAGCTTATCTAATTCTTCTTCAAATTTAGAAGATACTTTGTTAGGAGTAGGATTTTCTTCGATATTAGAAATAGTTTTATTAACGGGTTGATATATTTTATCAGAAACTTTAACAAATTCTGTTGGTTGAGATGTTGAATTTTTGTCAAAAGGGAAAGGTTTAACAGCTTTTACTGTTTTATTTTTGTTTAAGTTTTCATTATCATTTTTTTCTTCAATAGCTGCAGTTATTTCAAAAAGTTTTATATTGTTAATACTATCTTCACTTTCAATAATTCTTGTACTTAAAACAACAGCATCTTCGCCCAATTCGGCTTTCATTTTATCAGTAGCTTCTTTAAGTGTGGGAGCAATATATTTTTTAATTACCATAATTTACCTCTAATTTACCAATAAACTCGATATCTACATCAGGGGGTAGCTCTGTATAAGATAAGACGAAGAAATTAGGGAAAGAAGAATTAATTAGCTTATAGAAATAAGGTCTAATTGTTGCAGAAGTAATAATAACAGGAATATAACCAAGGCTCATAAATTGAGCTTGGGCATCTTGTAATTGGAAATTTAAATCTTGTAACATTGCAGGAGTTAAACCTAATGTTTGAGTTGCTTCTTTTTGTGTTTGCAGAGCTTTTGTTACGTAATTTTCTATTTCATTACCTAAAGCATAAGCGTGAATAACATTGTTGCTATCTTTGAAAAGGTTAGCAATTGTATCTCCTAATGAATGTCTTACGTATTCTGTTAATACATCAACATTTTTTGTTACTTTTGAATAATCTATGAGAGCTTCAAGAATTAGTACTAAATCTTTTATAGGGATTTGTTCTTTTAATAAATTTTGTAAAACTCTTTGGATAGTACCGAGTGGTAAAATTTCTGGATTTATTTCATCGATTAATACAGGATAATCATTTTTAAGGTTTTCAAGTAATTGTTTTACAGCTTGTCTTGTAAGGATTTTATCGAAATTCTTTTTAATAATTTCTTGTAAATGAGTTGATAAAACAGATGTTGGATCAACAACGGTATAACCTAATATATCAGCGCGTTCTTTTTCTTGAGGCATAATCCAATAAGCATCTAAACCAAAAGCTGGATCTTTTGTTTGAATTCCGCTCAAAGGTTCATCAATATTACCAGGATTCATAGCTAGAAATCTATCAGGATAGATTTCGTAATTTGCAACTACATTACCTTTAATTTTGAAAAGATATTGATTAGGCGAAAGTTGTAAATTATCTCTTACGCGAATAGGGGGAACAACGACACCATATTCTAAAGCTATATATTTTCTTGTTGAGGCGATTTTGTTGAATAATGTACCGCCTTGACTTTCATCAACAAGAGAAATTAAACCATAACCGATTTCAATTTCAATTGGATCGACTTGTAGATAATTTTCAATTCTCTCTTCTTTTTGTTCTTCAATTGGTTGTTCTAATTGTGGAACAGCTTGGATAGCTTGTTGTTGCTTGTATGTTAAGTAAGATAAAAATCCTAGCCCACTACTAATGAAAGCAAAAGGTAAGAATGGGAAGCCTGGTATTAAAGCAAAAGTAAAAGAAGCACCAGAAACAATACCTAGAACTCTTGGATTAGCAAACAATTGAGATTTTAATTGTGAATCTAAAGAAGTTTTATTAGCACTTTTTGTAACAAGGAAACCAGCAGAAACAGAAATTATAAGAGAAGGAATTTGAGAAACTAAACCATCACCTATGGTTAAAATAGTATATGTTTTTATTGCCTGAGAAAAATCCATATTTTTTTGAGCTACGCCAATTATGAAACCACCGATAATGTTAATAGCAGTAATAATAAGTCCTGCTATAGCATCACCTTTAACAAATTTGCTAGCACCATCCATTGCGCCATAGAATTCGCCTTCTTGTCTGATTGCTTCGCGTCTTTCTTTGGCTTCAGCTTCTGTTATAAGGCCGCTGTTTAAGTCAGCATCAACAGCCATTTGTTTGCCGGGCATAGAGTCAAGAGCAAATCTTGCTGCTACTTCTGCAATACGCCCAGAACCTTTTAAGATAACAACAAAGTTAATAATTGTGAGGATTATAAAAATTATAAAGCCAACGACATAATTTCCACCAACGACAAAACTACCAAAGCCCTCTATTATTTTACCGGCTTCAGCTTCTAAAAGGATAAGCCTCGTGGAACTAATATTCAAACCCAATCTATAAAGTGTTGTAATTAAAAGCATTCCAGGGAATATTGATAAATCCAAGGGACTATTTATGTATAAAGAAGTAAATAAAATTATTAGAGATAAGGCTATATTAATGGATAGGAGCATATCTAACATAAAAGTTGGAATTGGCAAAAGTAATAAAGCTAAAATAGCAAAAATGCCAACACCGAGTGCTATATCTGTATTTTTTAATATTTTGTTTAACATTGTTAAATTATTGTTTTCTTTTCCTTAAGTTGAAATACATAAGCTAAGATTTTGGCGACAGCTTTGTAAAGATTTTCGGGGATGCTATCACCAATATCACATAATCTAAACAAAGTTCGTGCCAATTCCACATCTTCATAAATATAAACATTATTTTCTTGAGCAATTTTTTTTATTCTTAAAGCTACTTCGTCAACACCTTTAGCAACAACAACAGGGGCTTCGTCTTTTGTTTGATCGTAACGTAGAGCAACAGCAAAATGAGTAGGGTTAGTAATAACTACATTAGCCTTTGGGACTTCTTGCATCATCCTACTACGAGCTAGTTGTAATTGTTTACTTCTTATCCTACTTTTAATTTCAGGATCTCCTTCGGTTTGTTTGAACTCTTCTTTAACTTCTTGTTTTGTCATCATCAAATCTCTTTTAAATTTCCATCTCTGATAATAGAAATCCAATAATGCAATTGCAGCGTATACAAGAGATAATTTCCATATTAGGCTAAATAATGCTGCTGTTAAATAATTAATAATATCTTTTATGGTAAGTTTGGCAAGCTCCACAGAATTTTTTATAAAATCCCATATTACTATAACAACAAAAATTGTTATAATTGCAAGTTTTAATATATTTTTCCCTAATTCTACAACAGCTCTGGATGAGAAAAGTAAACCTTTTAGATTTGAGAAAATATTTAATTTAGTCCATTTAGGTTCTAATGGTTTTAATCGAAATTCAAAGCCGAATTGGGCGATATTTGCAGCTAATGCTACAATTATTAAAAGGATAAATAAAGGTGATAAAATTTTAAAATATATTAACAGGGCTGTAAAAGTGTATGGTTTTAAAAGATCTATGCGAAGATCAAGTGTATTTAAATTTGAAAATATTTTATATGAAAGGGTAAACAAATTTTCTGCAATAAATCCCTTAAAAAGGATTAAAAATAATATTCCCGATGTAAAAATTAATAGAGAATTAATTTCCATACTTTTGGGAACATTACCTTTTTCTCTAGCTTCTTCAATCCGCTTTCCGGTAGCTTCTTCAGTTTTTTCTTGGCCATCGGGTGTTTCTAGCATATTATTCCTCTTATCTTATCATTTGGTTAATCAATTCTAATAAAGAAGACTCAGTATGTTGTAATAAATTTTTAATTACGTATGTATAAATTGGAATAACAGTAATAAGTATAAAGAAACCTAGCATAATTCTCAATGGTTGAGTGACAAAAAAAACTTGCATTTGAGGTACAACTCTCGACATAATACCTTCTGCAATGTTTACAAGGAAAAAAGATACCATAATAGGTGCGGCAATTTTTACTGCTATTACAAAAATTAGTGAGGATTGTTGAACAATATATTTATAAAGCCATTCGTTTACAGGATATTTGCCTATAGGAATAACTTTAAACGAATAAACCACAGCTTCAATAACATAATGATGACCATTTATCAGGATAAATATAAGCAAAGATAAATAAAGAATGATAGAACCTATAACATTATTTTCAATTTCTAATTGTGGATTGAAAACGGTCGCCATAGTTAATCCCATATCAAAACCTATTAACATACCAGCATAGCTTATTCCGTAGAATACAAAATTTAAGAAAAAACCAATAATTAAACCAGTAATTATTTCTTTTAAACCAGTAAAAAAAAGGAAACCGATACTTATTTGAATATTTATCGTAGATTTATCAATTGAAAAGTATGTTAGATATGCGATAATTAAAGCTATAAAAAATCTTGCTTGCGGAGGTATTGCATTTGAATTATAAGGTGGAGCAACAACCATTGCAGCAATAACACGCATTGTAATAAGAACAAGGATTACCCATTCTGTGACTATTACATTTAATATCATTTTGGTGCGGTTACAATTATGTTAAAAATTTCTTTAGTAAATACAATCATTTTATCCATCATCCAAGGGAGCATGAATACAAGAACAATTGCAGTTATAACAATTTTAGGAACAAAAGTTAAAGTCATTTCTTGAATGGAGGTTGCAGCTTGAAAAATTGAAATTAAAATACCTACAAGTAATGCTGTTAATAGTGCCGGTAACATAATTAAAAAAGAAGTAAAGAAAGCATTAGATATCACTTGTATTATAAGTTCTTGTGTCATTTAAAACTCCTTACCAATGAATTCACAAGTAAATTCCATCCATCAACCATAATAAAGAGTAATATCTTAAAGGGTAAAGAAACAAGCATTGGCGGAACCATCATCATACCCATAGACATTAAAATACTACCAACAATCATATCAATCATTAAAAATGGAATAAAGAGAAAAAAGCCCATTATAAAACCTGCTCTCAATTCACTTATACAAAAGGCAGGAATTAATATGTAAGTTGGTAAATCCTTTCTGTTTTGAGGCCTATTAATTTTTGCTAAACCAACAAATAAAGCCAAATCTTCATTTCTGACTTGGCGGAACATAAATTCACGAACAGGTTCAATTCCTCTATTATATGCTTCTTGTATAGTGATTTTATTATCTAAATATGGTGTTAAAGCATCATCAAAAACTTTTCCCCAAGTTGGAGCCATAACGAAAAAAGTAATAAATAAAGCTAATCCTGCCAGCATTTGAGATGGTGGCATATTTTGTGTACCTAAAGCACTTTTTAAAAAATGAAATACGATAATAATTCTTAAAAAAGAAGTTGTCATTATAACTATTGAAGGAGCAAGCGATAAAATAGTCATTAAAAATAAAACTTGTAGTGTTAGAGCAATATCCTGTGGTTTATCAGAAGTACCAACACTTACACCAATTTGAGGAATTGGTAATTGTAAATTAGCTTTATTGTTGGCTGGTTGATTTTGTCCAAAAGAAATAGTTGATAATAACAAAATAAAAATTGCTATATTTATTAATTTTTTCATAATTATTTCTGAAACTTCTTAAACAGATCTTTAAAGTTTAATTCTGGAGTTGTTATTTTGTTTTCTTGAACATAACTTAAAATATTTGAGTCAAGTTCTGTTAATAGATTAATGTTTGTATCTGTTATACCTAATAACAAAACTTTATCTTCCACTTGAACAACAACAAGAAATTTCTTTTGCATTATTGGATAAGTATATAAAATACGTAATTTAAAATCTGGGCCCAGTTTGTTATTGATTCTAATATTAAACTTTTTAACAAAATATAAAGTTAACCCTAAAATAGAGATTAGAAATACAAATGTAAAAATTCCAGAGATAATATTTAGCATTACATATCCTTAATTCTTTCAGCAGGATCAATAAGGTTAGTAATTCTTATACCAAAATGTTTATCAATAACTACAACTTCACCTTCAGCAATTTTTTTGTTGTTTACGTAGATATCAACAGGTTCAGATGCAAGTTTATCTAATTCGATAACATAACCTCTTTCCAACTCTAAAATTTCTTTAATTTGCATTTTGGTTCTTCCAAGCTCAATATATACATTGAGCTGTAAATCTTTAAGAAAATCTAATTTATCAGCACCAGCAAAAGCATGAGTTTTAGCATCTTCAAAAGAAGGAAATTCCATTTGAGATGCTGCTGGCTTTGGAGTTGGATCTGCAGCTGACCCTAATTGTTCTTGTAATAATTGACTCGCTAAATCATCAATATTTATATTGTCCATAGTTTATAACTCCTCTTCTTCCACTTTTTTTAATACTTTTACTGCTTTATGCCCATTTACCGTTCCAGGTAGACCCCAGAACAAATGTTTATTATTAATTAGAATTTTTAGTGGATCACCTACTCTTGTATTCATTTTAATTATATCGCCAACTCTTAAATTGATCATATCCTTGAAAGTTATTATTGCACGACCAAATTCAACGTTAATATCCAAATAAGTTTTTTCAAGATGCTCTGTAATAACAGTTTTTGCAGATTTACCATTGTATTTTGTTGGTCTTATAGATGATAATTTTTGAGCTGATAATTTTGATAAAATTGTATCAAATGCAAAAGTAGCATAACATAAGTTCATTAAAAACGACTGATCTCCAATGTATACTTCAAATGAAATAATTAGAACAGATTCACTTTGTGATGTAATTTGAGCAAAATCTATATCAGATTCAAATCTTTCTATAACAAATTCCATTTCATCAACTGTTTGCCAAGCTTTTTTTAACTCAGCCATCATTTTTTCAATTATTGGAGCAAGTACCCTTTGTTCAATAGGAGTAATTTGTTTAGATTGTTTTGTCCCTACGCCACTTCCGCCAAGTAATCTATCAACTACAGCTAAAGTTAATTCTGTACCAATTTCAAGAATACCTTTGATATCTGTTCCTTTAACATCAAACAAGTATAAACAGGATGGGCTACCAACAGAAAGAACATACTCTGAATAATAAATTTGGTCTACAGATATTACGTTTATATTAACAATTGCCTGCAATTTTGAAAGCAAATAAGAACTTATTTGTTCAGCAAAGTTTTCGTGAATATTACGAATAGTTCTTATTTGATTTTTAGATATTCTATTTGGTAACCTAAAATCAAAAGGTAAAATTTCTTTTTCTGGACCAGTAGTAGTTGCTTGACCACCGGTCTTTATATTATTCAGCAGGGCATCTATTTCTTGTTGGGATAGTACTTCAGCCATAGTTCAACCTTTTAAATTATTGGATTATAAATTTACTGAAATAGATGTTATTAATTCTTAATCCTGGTATTCTTGATTTAATACTTCTTCCAATTTCCAATTTTAAAGTATCACGATAATTTACATTTTCTAAAACAGGTACTGTCTTTGATGTCAAAACAGATAATACTGCATCGTCAACCATAATTTTTTTCTGTGTTAGCATATCGTGATATTTTTGTGCCGGCACATCGATAGCAAGTGAAACTAAAAGTATTTTACTACCAGCTGTTCCTGCAGGATTTACTGTAACATCTTCAAGATTATATAAATATTTACCAAATTCTCTCTTCTGTCCTTCATCTTCTTCAAGTTCTTCTGGTGTATCAAATGGGAGCAATGGGTTAAAACCTTCAGGATTTTCTCTTAATTTTTGTGCAGCACTTTGAGCCTTAAGTTTTTTATCTAATTCCATTTCTTTTTTATGTAGTTCTTCAACTTTTTTGTTAAGGATAAAATTAGCAGTAATAAAATAAACAGCAATTGTATGTAAAGCAAATAAAGGAATACCAATTAATAAACCTTTGATATTAAATCCACCGCCACCAGAACTTTTTTTCTTTTTTTCTTCGTCTGCCATTAAAAAACCTTTTTTTTAATTGATAATCAAAATTTATGCCAAATAATTAATTATCAATAGCTTGTAATAAATCTTTATATAAATCTTCAAAACTTTCTAAACCTACCGATAATCTTAACAAACTCCTTGTTATGCCCATTTTTTTTGCATCTTCTTCGGATACATCGTTGTGAGACATTAATCTTGGATAAGTTATTATCGATTCAACTCCTCCTAAACTAACTGCAACAGACCAAATTTTAACATTTTTCATAATTTTAAGTGCTAACTCTTCTTCTGTTGTTTCAAAAGAAACTACAGCACCATAACCTTTTGCTTGTTTTATTTGTATGTGATTATTACTATCAAATTCTGGGAAATATACTGTTTTTACCCATTTTTGCTCTTTTAGCCAATGAGCTAATTTTTTTGCCGTTTGTGACTGCTGTTCCATTCTAATTTTTAAGGTTTTCAATCCTCTTAAAAGTAAAAACGAATCTTGTGGGCCAAGAATTCCACCTAAAGAATATTGTATGAAATAAATTTTCTTAGCAAATTCTTTATTGTTTGTAATAACAGCTCCTGCTACAACATCACTATGCCCACCTAAATATTTTGTTGCACTATGTATAACTATATCAACACCTAAATCTAATGGCTTTTGGAAATATGGAGTCATAAATGTATTATCAATAACAGTAATTAAGTTGTGTTTTTTTGCTATTTCTACACATCCTTCTATATCTACAACTTTTAACAATGGGTTGGAAGGAGTTTCAATAAATAACAATTTTGTATTCTTTTTAATAGCTTGTTCAATATTTTTTAATTCGGTCATTTCAACAAAATCTGCGGTGATGCCAAAGTTTGGCAAAATTCTATCAAAAAGCCTGTGACTGCCACCGTAAATATCAATAGGTGCAATAATGTGATCACCACTCTTTAGTAGTGCAAATGGTATGCTTGATATTGCTGCCATTCCTGAGCTAAATGCGTATGCGTATTCCCCATTTTCGATTTTTGCTAATGCTGTTTCTAAACCTTTTCTTGTTGGATTCTCTGAACGTGAATAATAAAATTCTTGTTTCTTAAATACATCTTTTTGTTGGAAAGTTGAAACTTGATAAATAGGTTTACTTAAAGCCCCAGTAGTTTCATCGTATTCATCACCAGTATGTAAAAGAAGTGTTTCGAAATCCATTTTTTATGCTCTTATATTTATTATATAAAAATAAAAAATTTTTACTTAAAAATAAAATTTATAATATTGTAATGCAAAAAATTACAAATGGAGTAATTATGAAATTCAAAAATATTTTTTTTATTTTTTTATTATTTTTAGTACAATTTTCTTATTCGCAAAAAAAAGTACTTGACCATTCAATTTACGAAAAATGGAAAACTCTTCAAAAACCGCTTATATCCAATAATGGTAGATGGGTGGCATATGAAATCAATCCATTAAAAGGCGATGGTTGGTTATACATTTATGATAAAAACACAAAAACATTAGATTCATTTCCACGTGGTTATGATGCACAATTTACATTCGATTCTAACTTCTTAATTTTTAAAGTTAAGCCACAAGAAAAATATGTGCGAAAATTAAAACTTAAAAAGACAAAACAAGATGATTTACCTAAAGATTCTTTATTTATTTACTCACTTGTTGTAAAAAAAATACAAAAGTACCCAGATTTATATTCTTTAATTTTATCAAAAGAAAATACGCCATCACTTGTTTTGGCTCAATATTACCAAGATACAACAAAAAATAATAAAAAAAAGAAATTTACCTCAAAATATGATGATGTTAAAAACTACAAAATTACTTATCTCTTATTGAATGATACAACTCTTTATACCTCTAATAATGTAAATACTTTCGCTCTATCCGAAAATGGTGAATATGTTGTCTTTAATAAATTTTTTAATAAATTAAATGATACTTCGGAAGTAAATATTTTCAATCTTACAAACAAAACTAATAAAATTATTTTCAATAATTATGGCTTAGTAAAAAATTTAACAATTAATAAAACAGGTGATAAAATAACTTTTTACCATACATCAGATACAACAAAAATCAAAAGATACAAGCTATTCTATTATAATGATAATAATTTAAGAGTTTTAGTTGATACACTATTGCCAGATAACAATAAATTGTACGAAGTTAATTCTGATAAAAAATGTGAATTCAGCGAAAATTCAAATAAATTATATCTTTATATTTCTCCAAAAAAATTTCCTAAACCTGAAGATACTTTATTGGATGAAGAAAAATATAAAGTAGATGTATGGAATTGGAAAGATGATAGATTGCAAACTCAGCAACTAAATGAATTAAAAAAAGATAAAGATAGAGCGTATTTAGCAGTTTATGATTTAACGAATAATGAATATTTCCAGTTAGAAGATTCTGTTATTTTAAATGTAAAGAAATTTGATAAAGGAAACGCTGATTTCTATTTAGGATTAACTTCAAAACCTTATTGGAAAATTTTCTCTTGGGAAGAAGCTGATTATAAAGATGTTTATTTTATTAACAGTAAAACAAAAACGAAAAATAAAGTTCTCGAAAAAATTGAATTTGATGTTTCATTATCTCCGAAAGGGAATAATATTCTTTATTACAATACAAAAACAAAATCATATTTTACATACAACGTAAACCTTAACAAAGCATTTGAGATAATAAATAGTAAAATTACGCCTTTATTTGATGAAGAATTTGATAAGCCTAAGAATCCAGATCCTTACGGATTTTTTGAATGGTCAAAAGACGAAGATTATGTTTTAATTTATGATAGATATGACATTTGGAAAGTATCTCCTGAAAATAAATTTAATCCTATAAAATTAACAAATGGTAGAAAAGATGGTAGTATTTTCAGAGTTTTAGATATTGATAGAGAAAATGATTATATAACAACAGATTACTTATATTTAAAATCAAGTGAAAATGAATATCAAACAGAAAAATATTGGCTTCTTGATAAAAATGGGAAGTTGAATAATTTATATTCATATCAAGGTGAATTATCAAGAATTATTAAAAGTAAAGAAACACCAACATTACTATTCTCAGCAAGTAATTATTTAGTTTATCCAGATTTATTACTAACAGATACAACCTTCAAAACAGTTGAAAAAATTTCAAATACAAATCCGCAACAAAGTGAATATTTATGGGGAAAAGTTGAATTATTTAAATGGAAAGATGAAAAAGGAAAAGAACAAAAAGGTTTGTTATATTTACCAGAAAATTTCGATCCAAAACAAAAATATCCAATGATTGTTTATTATTATGAAAAATATACACAGGATATAAACAGACATTATATTCCAAATCCTAGTAGATCTGTTATCAATTTTCCTCTTTACAATAGCAATGGCTATGTAATTTTTATCCCAGATTTAAGTTATAAAATAGGTATGCCAGGGAAAAGTGCGTTAGAAATAGTTTTAAGTGGGACAAAAGCAATTTTGAAAAAAGGATTTGTAGATAAAAATAAATTAGGGTTGCAAGGTCAAAGCTGGGGTGGATATCAGACAGCGTATTTTGTAACTCAGACAAATATGTTTAAAGCTGCAATGGCTGGAGCTCCAGTTTCAAATATGACAAGTGCTTATGGCGGAATACGTTGGGAATCTGGGTTAAACCGTATTTTCCAATACGAACAAGGCCAAAGTAGAATTGGTGGTACTTTGTGGGATAAATTCGATAAATACATCGAAAATTCTCCTTTATTCTTTGCAAATAAAGTTCAAACACCTTTATTGATTATGGCAAACGATAACGATGGCGCTGTTCCTTATCAAGAAGGAATTCAATATTTCGTTGCTTTAAGAAGACTTAATAAACCTGTTTGGTTACTGAATTATAATGGTGATGCTCATAATTTACTTCAATGGCCTAACCGTGTTGATTTATCTATAAGAATGATGCAATTTTTTGACCATTTCTTGAAGGATAAACCTGCTCCTATATGGATGAAAGATGGTATTCCTGCTATAAAAAAAGGGGAAGTTAATGGATATGATTATTAAAATCGGGGGGAAAAGTGAAAAAGATAATTATTTTTATATCAATTATTTTTTGTAGTAAAATAATGATGGCGCAAAACTTAAATTTGATGCCTTATCCTAAAGAAGTAAAAATACTTCAAGGAAAATTTATTATAAAAGAATCTTTTAATGTAAGTGTAAATAATACATCATCTAAAAGAACTATTAAATATGTTAACGGTTTTATTAGAAGACTTTCTGATAAAACCGGGTTATTTTTTAATAATGTCGAAACAAAAATAAATGATAATGATGCTGATTTTATAATTAATTTTAATTCAATTGGGAAAACAATTCCCGGTGAAAATGAAAGCTACGAATTAAAAATTGTTGATAATAAAATCCGTTTGAATGCTGAAACTGATTTAGGTGTATTACGTGGAATTGAAACGCTTTATCAATTATTGAATGTTGATACAACTTATTATTTCCCAAATAGTTATATAAAAGATGAACCAAGATTTAAATGGCGTGGATTAATGATTGATGCTTGCCGTCATTTTATGCCTGTTGATGTTATTAAACGTAATTTGAAAGCTATGGCTATGATGAAAATGAATGTTTTTCATTGGCATTTAAGTGAAGACCAAGGCGTAAGAGTGGAAAGCAAGATTTATCCAAAAATTCAGGAACTTGCAAGCGGTGGCCAATATTACACACAAGAACAAATCAAAGAAATTGTTTCCTTTGCTGATGAGTTAGGTATTATGGTTTATCCAGAATTTGATATTCCAGGCCACTCTACTGCTTGGTTTGTTGCTTATCCTGAGTTTGCAAGTATTCAAAAGGAATATAAAATAGAAGATAAATGGGGAATTTTTGATTCAGCTTTCGACCCTTCTAATGAAAATGTTTACGTATTTTTTAATAATTTTTTCGGTGAGATGGTTCAGCTTTTCCCTTCTCCATATTTCCATATTGGCGGCGATGAACATAAAGGTAAACATTGGTTAGAAAATCCTAAAATAAAAGCTTTTATGGATGAAAAAGGCTTTGCAACACCACACGATTTACAAAACTATTTTAATAAAAGAATTTTAGAAATACTCACAAAATACAATAAAATTATGGTTGGTTGGGATGAAATTTATCATCCTGATTTGCCATCCAACATTTTAGTACATTCGTGGCGTGGCAAAAAAACACTTTATGAAACTGCAAAAAAAGGCTATTACAGCATACTTTCTAATGGTTATTATATAGATTTGAACCAACATATCGAATTCCATTACTTAAATGATCCTATCCCTGTTGATGCTGATTTATCTGATGATGAAAAAAAATTTATTCTCGGAGGTGAAGCTACAATGTGGAGTGAAATGGTAACTTATGAAAATGTAGATTCAAGAATTTGGCCTCGAACTGCTGCTATTGCCGAAAGATTATGGAGCCCACAAAATATTAATGATATATATTCCCTCTTTAATAGAATTGAAAAAATAAATATCCTTCTCGAAGATGCTGGAACTACACATATTACATACAAAGAAAAATTATTAAGACGAATGATAAACAACTACAATGTTTCACCACTCGTTGAATTTCTCACTGCTGTTGAACCTGTAAAAGAATACAAAAGACACTTTTTAGGGAAAAAATACACTCAAAATTCACCTTACACACGTATGGTAGATGCAGCTGAACCTGAAAGTAGAATTGCTACAAATTTTTGTAAAAATATTGAAAAATTTATCCATAATCCAAAAGATATTGAGCTATATAAATCAATAAATGAACAACTCAATATTTTTATCAATAACCGAGAAAAAATTAAACCTTTAATTGATAAAAATCCAATCCTATTTGAAATTGATAGCTTATCAATTAATTTAACAAATGTTGCAATAAACACATCTAAACTTTTAACAATTATTTATAAAAATAAATCACTAACAGAAAAAGAAAAAGCTAAATACGATAATTTGCTAAACTCTGCTAAAAAATCATACGCCCAAATGGAAATTGCTATACTTCCGGCTTATGAAAATTTGTTAAAAAATGTGAAAATAATCAAAAAGTGATGTAACTTTTTTGTGTGTCGAAGTGTCAAAAATTTATCAAGTATAAAAACTTGATGCTCTTTACACACAATATTTATTTCGGGCTGCTTAGGCAGCCCTTTTTTTATTTGGTTTTATTTAGTTAACTTTGGAACTTGCAAAAAAAAATATTTTTATGAGAAAAAAAATATCAAATATACGAAACAATTCAATTTTACTATCATACTTTTTATTATTTGTAGGTGTTATAAGTATCGGATTATCAGCCATTTTTGTAAAATTTGCAAATCAACCGGGCACAGTATCTGCATTCTACAGATTTCTATTTGCACTTATCCCTTTAATTCCTATTCAAATAAAAAGAGGGATAAAACTTGAAAACAAAAAATATTTAATAATTGCAACAATCGGTGGTATATTTTTCAGCATAGACTTAATTTTATGGAATACAAGTTTAATTTTAATTCCTGCCGCAACAGCTACTTTAATAGCAAACAATGCCCCAATATGGGTTGGTTTAGGTTCATTAATATTTTTCAAGCGCAAACTAAATCGCTTTTATTGGATAGGCTTATCATTATCAATTATTGGCATAATAATAACAATAGGTATTCATAAAATACTTATAAACGATATTAATATTGGTGTTTTACTTTCGTTTTTAGCTGGATTATTTTATTCTGGCTATCTACTTTCTACTGAAAAGGCAAGAAAAAAAATAGATACTTTCACATTTATGACATTAACTGTAAGTGTCGGCGTCATCATATCTTTTATAGCTAATATTTTTTTTGGGTATAAATTAACCGGGTTTACAACTTTCGAGTGGTTGAATTTAATAGGCTTGGGCGTAATTTCGCATTTTATCGGTTGGATTTCTATAAATTATGCGTTAGGGCATTTACCAGCGTCAAGTGTATCTGTTACTTTACTCGGCCAAATAATTATAACTTCACTTCTAGCTATACCATTATTGGGCGAAAATTTAAATTCTCATCAAATCATCGGTGGAATAATTCTACTTTGCGGAATTTATTTAGTCAATTCAAAAATGAATGAAAAATAAAAATATTTCTCCATTAGCTCAGACGGTGTAGGCTTAAGCCCGTGCGCCGTGCGGCGCACGGGCGGGCTAACGCCCAAAAATTATTCCACTTACAACGCCACAACTACATTATTATCAACGTCTTATACTATTTTTATATTTAACCTAAAAATCAACTTCTGATTAAAGTTGTAGTTACTTAAATTTTTTGAAATATATTATAATATATTCGACTTTACAATATAATTACTCTTACGATATAATTTCAAATTTTAATAATATTTTTGTATTTACAATATAATTGTATTTACGATATATATTCGATTTTTAAAAATATATTCGTATTTACGATATAATTAATAATACGATATATTATACATTTTGAAAAATATATTTGGGAATACGATATTTTTGTAAATCAGATATAATTACCTAATCAAATATCTGACAAAAAATTAACATAATTTTTTGGTAAACAAGAAGTGTTTTAATTATTTTGGAAATACGCTTAACGTTTCGCCTGCTACTACTTTTTAAAAGTTGGAAATATCGAACCCGCCATGTTTCCTTTTTTTTAAGCAGGGAAATTTAAAAAAAAATTGATATATTAGTTTAACCCAAATTATGCATTAGGAAACACAATATAAGGCGAAGTATCAACAATTTTGGAGAATAAACCTTTCAGGCAAAGCCCTTTTCTTCCATATTATTTACATTTATTCTTATTCCTGTTTTCCCAATAATTTATTTATTTCTTTTAAGTTATCAGGATTTTTCTGCATCTATTGAATAATTTGGGTTTAAATTATCGTTGTGGGTTTAGTTTGAGAAACATATTTGAAGTAAGATAAATTTGTTGATAGAAAAAGCTATAATTGTAATTATTAGCATTTTTGTAATTCTATTTAGTAAAGTTGCCACATATCATTGTGTTCCGGTGCATTAGGTTGGTAATGGAATTTTAATCCCACTTTGCAAGGGGGAAAAAGGGGGATGTTCAGCGGGCTGTTCCGGCCCGCTGCCCACGTGCAGCTTGGCTGCACGTGGGCTATGCTTACACCGCCCGAGCTAATGTAATTTATTTATTTGTTTATATTAAAGTTGGATAACTTGATAAGCGCTTCTTTATTCCATTCTTGCGGTTGCCATGAACGCACATAGATTGTTGGAATATCTTTATCAAAATCTACTAATAAAAATAAATAACCTTCGTCTGAGTAACTACTTGAATGGTAATTTTGTCGCAGGCTAAGACCATAAACATTTTCTTGTTTGTTTTTGCGTGTTATATTTAATGTTGTGTAACCAATGTATATATCTTTTTCTCGTTTAAATAAAGATGATAAATTCTTTAAATATTGATTTTTTGAATATTGAATATATCGAATATCTGGTTGAGTTGAATTCATTGGGAAATATTGATACATATCTTTGTTTTTAATTTTATGATAAACTCTACCAATTATAATTATAGCTTCATCAGCAAATATGGAATCTATCATATTTATATCTCTTGTATGGAAATAAGTACGGTATTTTTCCGCAAATTTTATAATAATTTGTTTGTTTATTCTATCTTTATCTGGTACCTGCTCTTGAATAAATTTATCGTATTGCGAATTGTTAATACCTAAATTTATATCAACTAAATTGCCTTGTCTATCGTAATCAAATATTAAATATTCTTTTGTCTGCTTTTTTAAGGATGGATAGTAATTTGTAACTGTTAATTTACGCAATTCCCAGCCATCTGATGTCTTATTTAATTTAGCATTAATATCACCTGCTGGAAGTTTTAAGTTATTGTATTTTAACAAGTTGGCAACTTTATTTTTTAGGTAATTATCATTGAAAATAAAAGTAGGCATTTCTTTTAAATTACATTTTTCTAAAAATGAAATGAATTCTTGGGTGTTTTTTGAAATTTTATCGACAACATTGCATTTATCATTATTAATAATGTTGATTTTTCTTTGAGAAGTTGATGTTGTAATATTGTCAATTTCGTTTGATGAAGTTGTTTGATTGCTTGTTTGAGTAGAAACATTTGAAGCAGAATTATCGTTTTTATATAATTTCAATGGTAATATATAGCTATTCTTAAAGCTGGGTTTAGGAACGAGATTCCATAAATCACCAACTGTTTGGATTTCGTTTCGAGCTTCATAGTAGTTATATTTTATACTGATATCAAGTTTTTCAAAATAAACGGATGAACTCACTAAATAAAATATTGCATCACCATCTTTTATCTCAATATTTGTTTGACTAGAACCGTTCCAGAAACTAAAATCGAGATTGTTAATTGCTTTACCTTGATATTCTGCTCTAACAGTTATTTGTCTTTCTAAAGGTGAAATTAGTGTATCACTTACAACTATGAATTTAATATTACTTAATATATTATTGATAGCTTTAGGTATTTCGGTGGTAAAATTTATATCATCATAAATTATATTTTGTTCTGGAATAGAATTTAATAAAATTAAGCAAAAATAATAATTCTTAAGAGCAGCTGATAAATTTAATTGTTTAACAAATTCATTCCCAGCTTGGTAAATATCATAAACTAATTTTTTTCTTTGGATAAAAATTTCGTTCACTTCGTTTTTATAAATATAGTAAAATACTTCTATTTTATCATTTTTAGGCGTGACTATATTTTTTAAATTTTTAAAGCTCCCAACGGAATAAGTATTGAGTATATTTTTAACAGTTTCTTTTAAGTTTTTTTCGTTTTCTTCAATTATTTTTTGATATGATTGTGAAACCGTAACAGATATTTGGTTCAACAATCTGCCCAAAGCTAAGTCTTCAGCTTCTTTTTGATTATCGGCTATGGCTTCACCCCAATAATAGTTATTAGATTTTTTTATTTCATCAATATTTTGTGCAAAAATAATATTACTTAAAAATATAAAAATCGATAATAATAGATTTTTCATAATTGTATCCAATGTGATTATTTATGATAAATATTAGTCCAGTTTTGGCCGCCATCCGTAGATCTAATTATAGTACCGTTATAACCCACTGCAACAGCAGTAGAAGCATTTGCAAAAGCAATTGAATTTAGTTGTTGGGATGTCGGACTGGTGATATTTTGCCAAGTTAGGCCGCCATTTGTAGATCTAATTATAGTGCCGTAAACCCCCACCGCAATAGCAGTAGAAGCATTTGCAAACGCTATTGAATAAAGTGAATAAGATGTCGGA
>Ga0116168_1000543_pt1 | contig 36079 bp, 22 predicted proteins | sample AD_UKC129_MetaG_FD_89795 | JGI IMG/M metagenome (GOLD analysis project Ga0116168, IMG submission 89795) | Active sludge microbial communities of municipal wastewater-treating anaerobic digesters from Canada - AD_UKC129_MetaG | ecosystem: Engineered > Bioreactor > Anaerobic > Digestate | place...
AGAACAGATTAACTCCTTCTTTTTTACATTCATTTTTATATTTGTGTTCATCGGTTTGGTTGTTTTTCGACAATAGGTTTAAGAAATTTTATTTAGAACCGATACTTTTTGTGGGATAATCAATATATGACTTGTACATAAAGGACGGAGAAGAAGAGTACTCCTTAAATAAGCATGTAAGAGTAATCGAGCCGATTAAAGCTTTCGGATTTACAGTGCAGGAAGCAGTATACGAAAGCAGCAAAATTACAGTTTCAATACCTTCCTGTAACATAATAGACGGATATTCCTTTGATATCAAGGACTCCATGGATAATATCATCGACTGTGAAATCATTACTGATAGCATCAGATATGGTTCAAACAATTCCATGTATGTAGATATAAAAACAGATAGAGCTTTATCCTATGGAGTGTATTCCATTCGTATGTTCAATGAAAATTACAGGCTTATATATATGCAGCAATACACCGTTTCGGTTGAAAATTCAAGCCCGAATGTGGAATACATTCAGAATGGAATTCCGTATCTGATTTACGGAAAGAATCTTCCGGAAGAGGGAAACTACACTGCCGATATTATGGATGTTAATAATATCAAAATCTTAAAACGTGGCATTTCTCTTGTAAAGAGAGAAGGCGAAAATATTTTGGAACTTAATGAAAATAAAATCGGCAGTTTACCTATCGGGTCTTATAATGTATCGGTAAATCTAAACGGAAGATTAATCAGAACTGTATACTTGAGTTATTCAGGACCTCTTCAATTAATGCCTTTGGTTATTGCAAAGGAATGGGCAGATCCGAAAAGCAAAAGTACAATAATAAAAAGCAATAATGTTGAGCTGTTGATAAAGACCATGTATTATACAAAGGTGAGATATGCTGAAAATTTTGAAGAGCTTCAAAGCAAGGAATATCAAACATTGACCAATACTATTTCTTATGAGTTTGAAACAGTGGAAAAGCAAAAGATTCTTTATTTCCAGTTTGTCGATGACAACGGTCAAGAGAGTGAAATAATCACTTTCGAAGCCTATTATCCCGGAGAACCTAATGAAATTACAATTGTTTCTCCGGCTTTAGACGAACCTATTGTTGACAATTTCCTAATAAGAGCTGAGGTTTTGGGAAATCCATACTCCGTATGGGCAGCGGTTAATATTCCAGAACCTGTGGTTACGGTAATGTCTGTTTCCCAAGTATACAAAAGCGGTAATGATAGTTGGATGGTTCCCCTTACCCGTGAGGATGGTACCGATTATTATTACTATGAGATGACACAGGGCAATATATGGTATTTTGACAGAATTGATGTTTATGCGGTGGATGAGTATGGAAATATAACAGGTTCTAAGTCCTTGATACTATATGAGCCTGAAACACCGCCGACGACAGAACCTAATATTGAGATTACAAACCTTCAATCCTACTATAACAAAAGAAATATAACCGTATCGGGAATTAATGCTTATCCCGACAACAATGTAATAATATATGCCTATGAGGTTGATGATTATGGCAGAATTATCGGAACGTCCAACAGAATAACAGTTGTTGCCAATGAAGCTGGCAAATTTGAGGGAATGCTTAATTTATCAAAGGATGGACGCTGGCGGATTCATGCTTCGGATTCCCGCGGAAGAACAAGCTACAACTATTATACGAAAATTGACACGGTGGCGCCTGTCTTAAAGAACTATTCTACAGTGGCCCAAGGAGTCAACAGTGTAAGGATTTCCTGGGATGTAAACGACACCAGTTCCTGTACATACACTTTATGGAGAGACGGAAGACTAATAGAATCTCAATACAATGAAAAGCAGTATATTGCAACAGGCCTTACCAAAGGAAAGACCTATATTTTCAAAGTAATGGCGACCGATGCTGCAGGAAACAATTCCGAACCGGTTGAGATAACTGTAACTGTAGGAGATGAAGAAGCGCCGGGCATACCCCAAAACTTACGTGTAAGTTCCCATGCCGGAAAAAGTATAACCCTTTCATGGGATACCCCTACTGACAACAGTTATGTAGCAGGCTATGACATTTTCAGGGACGGTAAAAAGATTGGTACAACATATACCACAACTTTCACAGACAAGGGATTAACAACAGGAACAGAGTATAGTTATTGTATAAAGGCTTTTGACCCGTCAATGAACTATTCGGACTTTAGTGAAACTATTGTACATTCTCCGGAAGCTCCGGTGATACGTGATGCATATGACGGAAGCTACAATGTTGTATCCCTGACGGCTAAAACGCTTACCCTTAAGGCATTAACCGGGGATATATTAAACAACGACAAAATTTCCGTAACTTTTGATTATTCAAAGGATGGGGGAGAGAGTTGGTTTAGAATAAGCAACAATGTAACAAGCTATACTACAACGCCTTCCGGTCTTCTGTTTACTACAACATGGAGAATCGAAAGTTATGATAGCGGAGATTATATTATAAGGTATACCGTTACAGACCGTGACGGGTTTGCCGATGAAGACTTTTCACAAATTATACGCATACAAAAAACCGATGACTTTGTAAGTCCTAAAATTACATCTATTTTACCATATCCGTCCTGCTTTAAGGATTCAATACCTCTGACAATTATAGCTGAAGACGACGTGGCATTAAGAAGAATAACTCTCCAAGGCTCTTTTGACGGTGTGATATGGTTTGACATAATTTCAGCCTCTATACCCGGCTTAAATAAAGTTTACAGTTGGTATTATAATCTGGATATTTCCGGCGTAAAAGAAGGATCTTATTATATACGGGCAATCGCGGAAGACACCAGCGAAACTTTAGTAACAGTACTGAAACCGCGTCATATAACCAGTACATAATTGACAGAACTGCACCGGAAAAGATGGAAGATGTGACGGCAGTAGGCGATATAGGACTTATTGAAGTTAGGTGGGGATTAAATTCCGAACCTTATATAAAGAGTTTTACAGTTGAGCGTTCTCTAAATATAGATGGACCGTACCAAATTATAGCTGCAGAAGTAAAAGCATTAAACTACTTTGATACCGATGTAAGACCGGGTGTGATGTATTATTACAGGGTAATCTGCAATGACGTTGCAGGAAACTCAAGTGTGCCCAGCGAGCCGGTAGCTGCAAAAGCTCTTGATATTGTCGAGATATCCGATAATGAGCCTCCGGTGATTAGTAGTTTGACACCTTATAACAACTCCACTGTCGGCAGCAATTTCACCATAGGTGTAACTGCTGAGGATAATGTCAAGCTTTCAGCGATATATGTTCAATACAGCACAGACAATACGATTTGGCATGATTTGCATATACATAATACTTCATATACCTTTGACGGATTTAGCAAAAATATGGATACAAGCATGTTCGAAGCGGGTACAGTGCTGATGGTTAGAGCCTATGCCGTTGATGCCAAAGGTAATGTCGGAGACTATGTGTACAGGGATTATATAATTCATAACACACCGCCTGCAAAGCCTGTGGTTAATGTAATAGCCAAAAACAGAGGCATTGAAGTATCATGGTCCTGTAATGATGAAAATATTCAAACCTTCAGGGTTTATAGAAAAACTACCGTTTCGAATTTCTTAACCGTTGTAGGGCAATATTCGAAATCAACCTTTGAAATTCTGGATCAGAACTTAGATCCATCATACCGTTATATATATATGGTAGTTGCAGTTGATGTTTACGGCAATACATCATCTTCCGAGAGCATTCCTGTTTCTCCTTTGGATATAGATGATATAGCGCCCTTTGCAGATATAAACTGTATTTCATCTGCTGAAACGGGAGCTATTATTGAGTTTGACGCAAGCGGTTCGCAAGATAATATAGCCATTGCGAAATACGAATGGGATTTGGGAGACGGCATAAAGAAGACAGGAGTAAAAGTCAGCCACTCTTACAGCAAAGAAGGGGTATATAAGGTGGTGCTTACTGTTACCGACCCTTCAGGAAACACAAACTCCACTTCAAGGGATATAACAATTGTGAAGAAGGGAATGACGGGTACTATAAATGTTACCGTATTAGACGGTGACGGTAAAGGTTTAGCTTATACAAATATATATGTCAATTTAGGTGAGAACAATATCTTCAAGAAGACTACTGATATTAAAGGGGAGATTTCCCTGCAATTAGAGCCGGGGGCCTATAAAATAGGTGCCTACAGGGACGGATATGCTCCGCAGCAGCAGGATGTATTGATTGAGCTGGGAAAAGCAAACAATTTAACATTAGTGCTAAGGCAGTCCCAATTGGTAGTGGGCAGTCTTACTGCTACAAAAATGACTCTTCAGGAAATAAAGAATGCAGGCATTGATATAACGGCACCGGGCAATCAAAATGCTTTTCAATACAGTATCAATCTTGTATACGATAACAAGCCGTATAATATCGTTCATATAGCAACGGATAATTCTGAAAAAACTTTTGGAGGAAATCATATTGTGGGCGACAGAATTGTTCGTGTAGCCACAATAGGAAATACGGGTAACAATAACAGGGCACCGGTGGTGGTAATTCTTGATATTCCGGGTTCTGTAAGATGGCTCAAGGATTTCTTTGATGTAAAATTGCATTTGGTTAACACCATGGGAGAATATGACATAAACAACTGCGTAGTAAATTTAAATATACCTGCAGGTGTTTCCATAGTTGGCGGAAGTAAAGCAATTGAAAACATAGGCACGCTACCTGCCAGCGGCAGTAAGACCGTAAACTGGATAGTTCGGGGTGAAAAGGCCGGAAGCTACAACCTGTCTGCCGACTTTATCGGTATGCTTGAGTCGTTTAATGAAGTTATATCTGCAACCTTTGTTTCGGATTCTCCCATTGTTGTGGAAGACAGTTCAAGGCTTAAACTTATAATTGAAGTGGAAGACAGGAGGTATATTGGAGATAAATTGTTGTACAGGGTAGGGTTTAAAAATGAAAGGAGCTCGGACTTAAACCGACCCAGTATAACAATGCAGGATTCCGAATTTATCAGAAGTTATAAGACAACGGAAAGCATGGAGCTTGTAAAAACATCTTCCCAGGTTTTAAAGCCTGGAGAAATATTGTGGAACGAATACTTTGTAGATCAAAAATTTTTTAAGGATAGTAACAGTCCTGTACTTGTCCTTAAAGAATATGCAGCAAAGGCTTTAGGCGGGATGAGAATACCGATAGAAATAAGAGTAGTTGAATATGGTACTTTTGGAAGGGTAAAACCCAGCATATATGTTATTGACCCTGTTACAGGCAATGAAACAAAGGTAGACACCCTTGAACTCATAAAATACCGTTCAGGAGAAAATGATATAATGCCCGACCTAAAAATAAAGACAGGAAGAGGCATATCCGAAGATGTTATAGTAAAGGAAGCATGTGAACTGACTATATCAAATGCACTCTTTGGAGTAACAGAGAAAATAACCACTGATAATAACGGTGAATACATTTACAAAGGCGGAAGCATTGATGATGTAATTGTAAATCCGACCAAGGGATTTAGCGACTACATTATTAGAGTTACATCGGACACAAATATATCCGATAGGTTAGTGGTACGGGTAATTGATCAAAACGTTATATCCAAAGAGATCTTCGGAAGCATAAGAGGATGGGTCTACAATGAAGATGAGAGAAAGGGTATTGGAGGTGCAACGGTAACTGTTGGCTCTCACACATGCGTTACAGATAATATCGGTAGATTCCAGTTTGATTATATCATGCTTGATGACGACAAGATAACGGTAAAAGCGCCCGGTTTTCCGGAAAAAGTCTTTTATGAAAGATTAAGGGATGGAAGATACATTATACTAAAATTAGGTAAAGAGCCTGAAATTACTGAAGTTTCGTCAGCGTATTCCAGCAGCAGAAATAACAGGAGTGCCATCATTCCTTTGAATATTTTGGAAAACTCGGTTACATTCAAGATAACCGCAGATTTAAAAGATGCTGGAGATTTTATCTCGTATTTCTATAGAATTGTTGATAAATATGGGAATACAAAATATGAAGAAGCTTTCCAAACCAGCACTGTTACTATAAATAATATAAAATCAAAAATGTCGGTGGGAGACAGACTTCAGTTTGCGGTTAAAACCGGGGGAGAGTACGGTGAGTTTATATCCGAATATGTTGATGCAAAAATGACTTTAGCTCCCGAACTGAAAATATTAAATCAGTTCACCTGGAGAAATCCGCCGTGGGATCAACCGGTAGAAATTTCAAGAGAAGCCTTTAATCCGAAAGTAGCAAGTTTTAATAATGTTGTGAAATTTTTTACCCAATCGAGTGATGAACTTCCGTTCCCCGATGATTGCGGATTGTTTAAATCAACAAAACTTGTGCCGGTAACGCCAAGTATGAATCTTAAAGTCGAGTATGATCTTTTGGACGGTAAAGTTACTATTTCCAATATGAACGGTGTCGAAGGCGAGATATTGGGTGACTTACTGAAATGGGATTTCAACGGTTTACTGGACGGGAAAGGGAGCCGCGCAATAAAATTTGGCGGAGATTTAAAGGCAACATTTGACGCAGTAATTGTATATAACGACCGTTCCATGAAGTGGGAATTTGAATCTATGGAAATGGAATGGAGTGCCGGTGCAAACATAAGTATTGAATTTAAGTTTAAAGCACCTTTGGATGGTGCTTTAGGAGGAATCGTACTTTCAGGGGATGTATCTGTGAAATTTGAAGGGGGAGCAGAGTTAGTTTATAATGTTGCTGTCCCGGATGTTTCGCAACTTAACAGCCTTTCTGACTTGGTAGTTCAAATACAGTTTAATATATATCTTGCGATAAGGGCAGCAGCTGGTTTGGAAGTTGGATACGGTTTGCTTTCGGGGGAAATATTTGTTCAGGGACGAATTGATGTTAATCTTCCTTCATTAAAAACCGATCTGACTTTGACTGTCGGAGCCGGATATGGCTACCTGTGGTTTTTCTCGGAAGAAACTATATGGGGAGAATATACCTGGACATTGTATGCCGGACGTTCGCCAAGAAATTTAATGATGATTGCCAATAATGCCTTCGACGATGAGGGGATGAAATTTGTCAGTGCTACCCGTGAGTACCTGGAAAAACTGGAGTGGATCGGAGAGGATGAAATCATAAGGTATGCTTATCCCGATTCAAAGGCACAGATAAAAGCTGTAGATAAAGAAATAGGCGATTTGATGATGGTATTTATTGGCGATGACAGCAACAGAAGCGATAACAACAGGACAGCCGTTTATTCATCAATATATAAGGACGGAAAATGGTCAAATCCGATTCAAATTGAAAATGACGGTACCGGTGATGCTTTCCCGGATCTTGCAGCCGACGGAAAGAATATATATTCAGTATGGCTTGATATGTCGGAAAAAATGGGAGCAACTTCAATCCTGACAGAGGATGACATTACCAGGAATGTACTCGTTAAAATGGAAATATCGATAGCTAAGTTTGACAGCAGCAAAAATACCTGGAACAATGTACTGACCAACAGAACCGAAGGGGTTAACAAGCTTCCGAAAATAGCGGCCGCAAACGGCAAGGTAATTGCCACATGGGTAAACAATAGCGGTATGAAAATGACAGGAGACAAAAAGAATCCGGACAGCATATACTATGTGTACAATGACGGTACAGGCTGGACAGAACCGCAAGCATTTGTAACAAATGCAGCCAATGTCTCCGAAAGCGAATTGTACATGTACGGAAATAAAGCATATTATGTTTTTGTTACAAACGAGTATTCAGAGGAAGGCATATACAAGGTTTACTTCACAAGTTTTGACGGAAGAAGTTGGACGAAACCTATAGAACTTCTTGACAATATGTATGAGGACAGCCACCCGGCAATAGCCGTAGAATGCGAGGAGCCGGTTGCATTTTGGCACAATGAAGGAAAGATATACAAGGTGTCCCTGGAAAGACCTTTTGGTGCTGAGATAATAATAAACTCGAACCAGGCTGAAGAAATCTTAGAGCTTAGTGCAACCAATACAGAACAGGGAATTGCACTGGCTTGGACCAATGCAGTAGGTGGAGAACAAAAACTTTATATAAGTACTTATGAAGAGGAGAGCTCTACATGGACCGAAGGAATTGAAGTGGATTTCAATACCATGGAAGTACCGCGGGATGTAACCGTTGCCGGTTTTAAAGACACAATTATGGCGGTGTACAATAAGACAGTATACAAATACGATGAAGAAAACAACACTTATTACAAAGACGGTACGCAGCTTACTTCTACCAGTTATGTAAGGAAAACCGATCTGGCTGTTTTGGAGGACGGATTGTATTTTGAAGGTGATATCCCACTTCCCGGAGAAGAAACAACCGTTGTAGTAAAAGTAAAGAATGTGGGAGATCTAACGGCAAAAGGCCTCAAGATATCGCTGTATGAAGGTGAAAACCTGATTGCTGAAAAAGACATGGGAGATATTAGTCTAAGCCATGGAAATACGATACTTGCAAGCTTTGACTGGAAGGTTTCTGATAATTGCTATGCCTTTGAGTTAAGGGCAGTTTTGGAATCCGATAACGATGTTAATTCTTCCAACAATGAAGCTTCATTGAAGGTTCTGTACACCGACACCGAAATAACAGGAGTTTATAATGAGATTTATACTGACAGAACAGGAGCGGTTTACGTTGATGTAAGGAACTCCGGCTACTGCACTGTAGAGAGCGCTATGGTACAGATTTCAACCGATAAAGAATTTAAAAATATAATAGATTCAAAAGAGATTAAAGACCTGAAACCTTATGATGAAAAGACGGTTGTATTTGATCTTACCGTAAATGAAGAGCTTATATCCGAAAGAGCAAAAATATATGCAAGAATTGAAGCAGACAAGGATGAAATTACTTATTTTAACAATAAAGATTTTACGATTATTAGGGGATTGGATTTCTATTCGGTAATAATTCCGACACCCGAACCAACACCGACTCCGACACCGGAGCCGACAACCGAACCTACAACAGAACCGACACCGACTCCGACACAAGAGCCAACATCTAAACCAACATCGGAGCCAACATCAAGTCCTACACCAACTCCGACACCTGAGACAAGTCCTACGTGGAGTGCAACACCAAAACCAGGTTCAGTAAGCGGTGGTGGTGGCAATGGTGGTACTTCCGGAGGATCTGGAGGTAATGGTAGTATTTCCAGAGGAGGAGCTGGAGGCGGCAATAACAATGCGACTGAGACTCCAGCTGTGGTTAAGCCAACACCTTCACCTACGGAAATTCCAATGCCTTCACCTACGGAAATTCCGTCATCCGGAGAAGTCGGTAAATTTAAAGCATATATAAGAGGATATGAAGATAATACCTTCAGACCGGAAAATAGTCTTACCCGGGCTGAAATGGCTGTGATTCTTGCCAATTTAGCCGGTGCTGAGAAAGGCGAAACTGTAAATATCAATTATAATGATGTTTCAAAAGGCCATTGGGCTGCATGGGCTATAACCTATGTATCTGAAAAAGGTTATTTCAAAGGGTATGAAAATAATGAATTCAGACCGGACAGATATATTACTAGAGCTGAGCTTGCTGTAGTACTTTGCAAATACCTTAATCTTGATACCGTAGATGTAAGTGACAATAGACTGACAGATATAGAAGGCCATTGGGCCCAGGGCTTTATAAGCAGGCTTGTTTCGGATGGATATATTAAAGGATATCCGGACAATACATTTAAGCCGGACAGCAATGTAAAGCGTTCAGAATGTGTTACACTGATAAACAGGATACTGAAAGCTCAGCCTTTAAACGATGCTGAAACACCCTTTACGGATGTAGATAAAGGTTACTGGGCCTTTGGAGATATTATGGCAGCAGTATTCGGAACAGAAAAGTAAGTTTATTATAAAAAGAAAGCGTCAGGTTACATGTCCGCCAGACGCTTTCTTTTTTAACGTTCGTTCAGCGAAGCTTATAGAATCTTTTACTTAGCTTAGTTCATAAAAGTTTATCGTATAAAAAACTTGCAACAATAGTTTTTGGAAGAATCCTTAACAAAAAGTAAATGAAACAGCTTTTAAAAAGTGACATGGGATAAGGAATAAATAAAAAATTAAAATTAGCTAGAGAAGGATTTTTATTTATTTAGTCGAATTTTTTCATAGAATATATATTTAGACACAGATTGTTAATTAAAAAATAGGCAAAGGGCAATTTTTATTAATCATACCTTTCTTATATTACATGATTTTATGTTTTCAATATATACTATAGTTTTCCTTATTATTATTCAAGAACAAGGTGGGTAATGCTTATGAATGATACCATGCTTAATTATACTCAAAAGGTTAATGCTATAATAACAATTTTGTTTTGGATTGTTCTTTTGGCATTAGGTACTACTATTCTTTTGGGAACATCTATTTTAAGTATTGGGCAATTGGGTTTTATTATAGGTATTACTATTTCTTCTGTTTTTGTACGAAAAAAGATCTTTCCGAAAGCGACCAGTTATATATTAATGCTAAGCGGATTTATTTTAATTGTACAGGTGATTTTCTCAAATACAGCTTCCTTTGATGCTCCGATTCAAGTTATAATAGCACTCTGTTTTGCAACATTATATTTTAATAAGGTTCTATTGCTTATTTATGGAAGTACATTCTTTTCCCTAATAATCATTGCACAATTAACAGTACATAACTATACATATGAGGGGTTTATTTCAGCAATAATTTACGTAGGAATCAGTATTGGGATATTATTTTTTGTATGCAAATGGGGACAAAACTTGATTGAATCATCCATAAGTAAGGAATCACATACAAACCAGCTTCTAACTTCCTTAGATAATGTAATGAAAACAGTTAAAGATAACACTGTTTCTCTTAACAATGATATAACAAGTTGTAATAATGATTCGGCAAGGTTATTGCAAATCAGTGATTCTATGGCGTCGACCATAGAAGAAATTGTAAAAGGAGTCCTATTACAAGATGAAAGCATAACCCATATAAGTGACGCAATGAACACTGTAGATGAAAAAGTTGATGAAATATTCCGTTTCTCCAAAGAACTCTCCGAAATATCATCTAACACCAGTAAGACAGTTATTAGTGGGGCAATGGAAATAAAAAAAATGTACCAGCAGATGGATATTATAAATACTGCCGTTGCAAATTCATTAACCACAGCAGAAGAATTAATTACTAGCATTGAAAATATAAATAAAATTCTTGAAATAATTGATCAAATATCAGAGCAGACCAATTTGCTGTCGATAAATGCTGCAATTGAAGCAGCAAGAGCCGGTGAAGCAGGAAAGGGATTTGCAGTGGTAGCTGATGAAGTAAGAAAGTTGGCAACTCAAAGTGCAAACATGGTTAAAGAAATCGAAAAAATTATTGAGGACATCAAATCTAAAACGGTATTAGTTTCAGAAAAGGCTAATAATGGATACATGGCTGCAAATGAAGGAAAAGTAATTATCGGCCAGGTAAATGAAGGGTTTGAAAAAATAAAGCTGTCCTTTGACAACATTAATGATTATATATCTAAAGAGTTAAAAATGATAGAAAATTTGAGCTTGATTTTTTCTCAAATACGTGAACAATCTTTAAGTATAGCAAGTGTTTCAGAACAGCATTCTTCACTAACTAAAGAAATGCTGGAAATTGCAGAAGAGCAAAAATCCTATATAAAAAGCGTTCACAAATCAATACAGGAAATTAACAAATCCAGCACACGTCTGGAAGAATTGGTTTATAGTAAATAATATTAAATTAAATAAATAATTTCAATATTACTACTATCAATTGTCAAGAATTTCAAAATGATCTTTTGAGTTATATATAGAGTTTAAATTACTAAGTAGATATTTTGCAAGTAACATAGGTAAATTGGTGCTTATTGAGTTTGTAATTATAAAATTAGTGAAGTTTTGCAAGTATTGTCAGAAATAAAAGGTGAAGAATTGATTTGTGTTAAAAGAATAGTATAATAGTGTGTATAATATTACAAAACATAATTTAGTTAAGGGTCAATTATGACGAAAAGAAATATATATAATGAAACGAAAAAGAGGTCAAAACTCCGGTTATACCTGGGAAAGCAATATTATACATTTAAAAGATATATTAAATGGTATTTTGGTAATGAAAAATACTCAAAAGATATATTGAATTACCAATTGCCTTATTTAATTTTTACTCACAATACACCGTTAATAAGAAAACTTCAAGGCGTTGATCCGGTACTGCAGTATAATAAAGTAACAAACCTGAAAATAGCAACCAGTAGAGTAAATGGTATTTGCATAAAACCGGGTGAAGTGTTCTCCTATTGGAAATTGATCGGCAAACCCACTAAACGGAAGGGTTATAAGGACGGCTTGATTCTAAATCCCAACGGAACTTTTGGCGCCGGGACTGGCGGTGGTTTATGCCAATTATCAAATTTGATTTATTGGATGACTTTACATACGCCTTTGACAGTTATTGAACGTTACAGACACAGTCGCGATATTTTCCCGGACAGCAACAGAACTCAACCCTTTGGAAGTGGTGCTACTTGCGTTTATAATTACTTGGACCTCCAAATTTATAACGGAACCGATAAAGAATTTCAGTTAATTGTATACCTTACCGAAGATAGCCTGGTAGGTGAGTGGAGGTCAGTGGAACCTTCGCAATATAATTATGAAGTATATGAAAAAGAGCATTTTATCAGCAGTACCTATTGGGGTGGATATATAAGAAATAATAAAATATACAGGCGTGTTTATGAAAATGGTATATTAATTGATGATGAATATATAACGGAAAACCATGCAATTATGATGTATCAGCCGCTATTGCCAAGTAAATAGATTATACTTTGTATTATAAGAGGTGTTTTTGATATGGGCTTAGATGGCTATGTTCAGTGTAACTGCATTAAAGAAGGTAAAATCAAAACTCCGCCTTTTGATTTGAGTTTGATTAAATATGAAAATAATATATTTGATATTTCGGAAGATGTCGAGGATGAAACTTTTCATAGCTATTTAGATTGGATAGAAAATGCCTGTAATCATCCTAGACTGTACTATATTCATGAAAGGGTTTCCAATATAAGTGGTTTAAATTTTTTGTGGAGTGCAATAAGAAAAGCAGGAAAAGAAAAGTTTCCTATATTAAAATCTATATGGGAGACAGATCATTTAAAACCGGAAAAGGCTAAAGAAGCATTGCAGGAAGTCGAATTACTAAAATCAAAGATCAATGAAATGGAAGGTGTTTTTTTTAATAGATAAAATTACCAATGAAGAGTTTTGGGCAGTTTTTGAGGATGAAGATGAATGGTTTTATAGCCATGGAGGAGAATTTTACTATAGATTAAACAATAAGGGATTCTGTATAACTGATTCTGAGGGTAAAGAGCTTTTTCTTTCTAAGGATTTTACTCAAGATGTAACTATGACAATGAATTTGGATAAAGTTCAATTCGAAGTTGTATTTAAAGATATCATTGAGGGCAAAACTTTTGAAAGCATAAAACCAATTGATAGATGTATTAATTGGGAGAGAAAAGAATTTTATTTTCCGAAAGAGCTGAAAGTAATCAGACGTAGATTGGAAGTTAAAGATTTTTATTCTATTGAAGTACTTATGCGATTATTTGAAGCATCATGTATAACTGGAAATTCTGTTGTGTGGACTTGATCAATTCTTGTTAAAAATGTTGCTGAAAAAAATGTATTCGGTTAAGCATATAATATGCAAATTATAGTTTAATTTAGTGACTGTTATCTTTGTCAAATTTTTGGCATGGGCAGCATAATAAGAATTAAAAAGAGAGGTTTTATTGAAATGAAGAATTGGAAAAAGAAGTTTTTGCTTTTAATAGCGATTAACATAGTATTTGCAACTTCCGGATGCGGTTTGTCTTCGGTAAGCACTACAAATGTGGAACAACCGACTCAAACACCGTCCTATACAAATGAGTCTAAAGATACACCTGTACCGGAACAAGAGACAGCAAGCCCCCAGCAGAAAACAGTGAACTTTTCAACTTTCGAAGTTAATAAAAAGTATTTCAATGATGCAGAAGGTTTTGCGGAATTAAATTTAAAGTTACCCAAACTTGATGGAAATTATGCTGGAATAGACGAGATAAATAGATATTTCGCAGAAAAGGAAGAATTCTTCTACGAAGAACTGCCCCTCGATCTTTTAAAAGAATTCAATGAGAAAGTTGAAGGTCAAAAGGATAACTGGTTTAGAAGTGCCGATTACACAGTCTTGAAGTTGTGTTTGGAAATATCATTTCCATGAAAGCATACTTAGACGGTGGAGCTGGTGGTGTATCATGGGCCGGAATAGAGGGTGACACCTTCGATTTAGACACAGGAAAGAAGCTTGCACTAAAGGATATATTTAAAGTTAATGAAGATGAATACATGAATTTCATATATGATTTTGTATCTGAAAAAATAATGAACGATATAAATAATAACAAAGAGGCACACGATTATTTATTTGATGATCCTTACTCCGGTGAAGGATATAAAAGTATCAGAAATTTTAACCCTGATGACTTTTATCTTTCCAAAGACTCATTAGTGGTTTTCTATCCGAAATATGCTTTGTCAATTGGTGCCGCAGGACCAATTGTATTTGAAATACCCTATGAAAAAATTTCAGATATGTTAGCTATTGATATAAAAAGTAATGTGTCAAAATATGATGATAAAAATGTTAGTGATACAAAAAATAACATTATTGTTGATATACAATAAAACCATTTTATCATGGCGGTAACAATAATAAAAAAGATTAAATTGCAAGTGGGAGAGGTGATGAAAAATCACCTCTTTTTTGCATAGTTATATGTTTTTAATTCTTCAATTTGATATAATAAAGCAATGGTGACAGAGCAATTTTTTATAAAAATATACGGTATAATTAATAAATAATAGGAAGTACATAACAAAGAACAGATGCAAAGAAGATCCAGTAAAAAAACAATTGCAAAGGGCAAGAAGCACTTGGGGGTGCCGGTATTGAACATAATAATGGCAGGAATTGATTATAAAACTGCGAAACTTGAATATCGTGAAAAATTTAGTTTTACTAAAAGAAAGGTCAGAGAAATAATAAAGGATATAAATAAAAAATGTCACTTAGGTGTAGTTTTACTATGTACTTGCAATAGGACTGAACTGTATATATCCGGCAGTACAGATGAAAAAAATATCGATCCCGTCAAGCTTCTTTGTGAGTATGCCGAAGCTGATATTGACGAATACAGACAGTTTTTTTCATTAAGCAAAATAGAGATGCAGTAAAACATTTAATGGAGGTTGCTTCCGGACTTCATTCAATGATATTTGGAGAGGATCAGATTGTTTCTCAGGTAAAAGAGGCAATTCAAACAGCCAATAAAGAAAAGGTGAGTGATCCGATTCTAAATACCCTGTTTCGATATTCTGTAACTTGCGCGAAAGAAGTAAAATCCAGTGTCTTACTTAGAAGTGTCAGCCCATCGGTTGCCCAAAAAGCTGTAGAACTTTTGGATGAAAGTATTAAAGCCAAATCGGAATTTAAGGTTCTGGTTATAGGTAATGGTGAAGTGGGTAGAAGTGTATGCAGAAAATTAATTCAATCCCAATGTAAAGTTTATATGACATTGCGAAGTTACAGGCATGGAGAAACTATCGTTCCTGGCGGTTGTATACCTATAGATTATGATTCTAGACAAGAGTATTTGGAAAAGGTAGATGCGGTAATCAGTACAACTTTAAGTCCGCATCACACAATAAGCTATAAAATGTTAATTGAATGCACAAAGAAGCCGGAATATGTGATTGATTTGGCTGTTCCAAGGGATATTGACCCTGATGTTGCTGCAATTGACGGAATAAAGTATTATAACATTGATACCATTGGAACGTTTGCAATAAAGGATAACAGCAAAGAAATGGAAATTGTAAACAATATAATCGAAAAGCAGATGGCTAAATGTTACGATTGGTTTACTATTCATAAATACGCCGATGATATAACTTATATTAAGGATCTGGCCACTAAGAAAGTGATGGATAATTTGCCGCAGGACTTAACGGAAGAAGAAAAAATAGAAAAAGCCATTAGTAAAGCCGTTGACTATATCATATACTCCATAAAAGATGATTTGACAAAAGATATGTTCTTAAAGATAATAGAGGGAATTGAGGCAAAGAAACAGTAACTTAGGCTTTCATAGCTGAATAAACCTTAAAAAGTGCAAGGAAAAGCAGGATGTGATATTTAAAAATGTTTGAAAGTGAAGAAAGAGAATTTTCCCATTTTCCGCTTTTTATAGATTTAAGGAACCGAAAGGTTGCAGTAATTGGCGGAGGCAACGTTGCCGCAAGACGGGTTGAAACTCTTATAAAGTTTGGTGCAAAGGTTACGGTAATAGCACCGCAAATAAGCGAAAAAATAGATGAACTTTATAATCTTGGCAAAATTGAAGTTATCATGCGGGAATATAGAAAAAGCGATATTTTAAATGCCTTTATTGTCATTATTGCTACTGATAATAAAGAGGTAAACGAGACGGCGACAAAAGACGCAAGAGAATTAAACATTCTCATGAACAGGGCTGATAGCAAAGAAGACTGTGACTTTTTCTTTCCTGCCGTATTTTCCGACCGGCACATAGTAGGAGGCATTATTTCAAAAAACGGCAGCAATCACAATATAGTAAGGGAAAAGTCAAAAGGAATAAGGGAGTATTTAAATAGAGAGGAAACAAAAACATGAAAATCATAAGAGTGGGCAGCAGAGACAGTAAACTGGCAATCATCCAGGCAAAGCTTGTTATGGATGCAATAGAAAGATATGATAAAAACATAAAAACAGAGCTTATAACAATGAAAACCACAGGGGATAAGATATTGAACAAAAGCCTTGACAAGATTGGCGGTAAAGGACTTTTTGTAAAGGAATTGGACAATGCTTTGCTAAATGACAAAGTGGATATAACGGTACATAGCTATAAGGATATACCGATGGAGATAAATCCCGATTTACCCATAGTGGCAGTGTCAGAACGGGAAGATGAACGGGATGTTCTTATATTGCCAAAAGGTAAAATAGATAAAACAAAACCCATTGGCTGCTCAAGCAAAAGAAGAACTATTCAGCTATTACAATTGGGATATGAAAACATAGCTCCTGTTCGCGGAAATGTTATATCAAGGCTTAATAAGCTGGACGAAGGACAGTTCAGTGCCCTTGTTTTAGCTGCGGCAGGTATTAAAAGACTTGGTCTTGAAGAACGAATTTATAGATACTTCTCAACTGAAGAAATTATGCCGGCTGCTTGTCAGGGGATTATTGCCGTGCAAGCCCGAAAGGGAGAAAATGTGGATTTTTTAAAAGGCTTTCACTGTGAAAAATCCAAATATATTGCTGACGCGGAAAGAGCTTTTGTTGCCGCTTTGGAAGGCGGATGTTCATCACCGGTGGCAGCCCATGCACAAATTCAGGGTGATAAATTAATTTTAAACGGGCTGTATGTAGATGAGAAAATGGGTATTTTAAAAAAAGGCAGTATGTCCGGATCTGTTGAAGATGCCCAAAATATAGGAAAATCCTTGGCACGAAAGCTTAAAGAGGAGGTTTGGAAGTGGGGCAGGGGTTTGTAGCATTAGTTGGAGCAGGGCCTGGAGAACTCGGCCTTTTAACCCTGAAGGCTAAAGAATGTATAGAAAAAGCCGATGTGGTTGTTTATGATCGGCTGGTATCTTCGGAAATACTGGATTTAATTCCATCGGGTGCAAAAAAAATTGATGCGGGCAAAGATGCCGGAAACCACAAAATTACTCAGGAGAATATTAATCAAATCCTTCTTACCGAGGCACAGAAAGGTAATTTTGTAGTAAGGTTAAAGGGCGGCGATCCCTTTTTATTCGGTAGAGGTGCAGAAGAGCTGGAGCTTCTTGCAGAAAGCAATATTCCTTTTGAAGTGGTACCGGGAGTGACTTCTGCCTTATCGGTTCCGGCTTATGCCGGCATTCCGGTTACCCATAGGGATTTTAGCAGTAGTGTTCACATTATCACCGGGCATAGAAAAAAGGATGAAAAATTAAAAATAAATTATAAAGCTCTTTCCCAACTGGAAGGCACTTTGGTATTTTTAATGGGCGTAGCAAACTTAAAGGAAATAATGGATGGCCTTATTGAAGCAAATATGGATAGTCTGACACCGGTAGCTGTTATAGAAAACGGGACATATCCAAATCAACGCACTGTTGTAGGGACAATTGAAAATATTTATGAAAAAGCCACTAGATGCAATATAAAACCTCCTGCAGTAATTGTAGTGGGTAAGGTATGTAATCTATCAGTTAAACATGATTGGTTCAGAAAAAGGCCTCTATTTGGGAAAAAGATCATAGTGACAAGACCAAAAATTTCAGGTAACACTTTATGTACAAAGCTTAGAAATCTTGGGGCCGAAGTTTATGAATACCCTTGCATAGAAATTGAGGAGATTTTCGACAATGAACTTTTAAAAAATGAAATAGATCATATCTCCGATTATAGCTGGTTGGTGTTTACAAGCAAAAACGGAGTAAAAATATTTTTTGATTTCATAAAAAGGGAAGCAAAAGATTTCCGAATACTTAGCGGCATTAAAATTGCTGCCATAGGCTCTCAAACGGCACAGGCACTTAAGGATAATGGCATAATTTCCGATTTCGTGCCGGATATCTTTGATGGAGAACACCTGGCCAAAGGTATTGCCGAAAGAGTAGGTAATGGTGATAAAGTTTTGCTTTTAAGAGCAATGAAGGGAACGGTAGAAATACCAAAAATATTGGAGGGAAGAGGGATTTTTTATAAAGATATTCCCCTGTACGACACATTATTAAAAAATGAAAATGCTAAATACTTTGAGAATTTAATCAATCATAATGAAATAGATTTTGTGACTTTCACCAGTTCGTCAACGGTTGAGGGATTTGTCAAATCAATGCCGAAGGCGGATTTGTCAAAAATAACGGGCATTTGTATAGGCAATAAAACAGCCCAAACGGCAAAGCACTATGGAATAAAGCATGTGATTTCTCAACAAGCCACAATAGATAGCATGATTGCTAAAATTTTGGAGGTATGCAATGAATAGTATCAGACCCAGAAGATTGAGAGAAAATGAGAATATAAGAAAATTAACAAGGGAAACCCGAGTTTCTGCAAGTTCTTTGGTTTTACCCGTATTTATAAAAGAAGGCAGCGGTATCAAAGAAGAGATTAAATCCTTAGAAGGCCATTATTACTATAGCCCCGACAATGTACCTTATGCTATTGAAGATGCCTTAAACTATGGGGTAAGATCCGTGTTGATTTTTGGTATTCCTAAAGAAAAAGATGTTCTTGCCAGCGGTGCCTATGCAGAAAATGGTGTTGTACAGCAGGGAATAAAAGCAATAAAAACCCGTTTCCCTGAAATGATGATAATTACCGATGTATGCCTGTGTGAGTATACATCGAATGGACATTGCGGCATGGTCAGCGGAAATAAAATACTAAACGACGAAACGCTTCCCTATTTAGCAAAAACAGCCCTGTCCCATGTTATTGCAGGTGTTGATGTTGTAGCACCTTCCGACATGATGGATTTTAGAGTTAAGGCTATTCGCGAATGCCTTGACCAAAACGGTTTCAGCGATAAACCTATAATGTCCTATGCGGTAAAATACGCTTCATCCTTTTATGGTCCTTTTAGGGATGTTGTAGGTTCAACACCTGCCTTTGGCGACAGAAAAAGCTATCAGATGGATTATCACAATATTAGGGAAGCCATAAAAGAAGCACTGTTGGATGTAGATGAAGGTGCAGATATATTAATGGTTAAACCGGCACTTTCTTACCTGGACGTTATAAAAGAAGTAAAGGCCAATACTAATTTACCCATTGCTGCATACAGCGTCAGCGGTGAGTATGGGATGATAAAAGCTGCTGCAAAAGCCGGATTGATTAATGAATATGCCGTGATGTGTGAATCAGCGGTGGGAATTTATAGGGCGGGGGCAGATATACTGATCACTTACTATGCCAGGGAATTGTCCGATGCCATAAAGAAAGGAGATATAGGCTGATGGATCATAGTGTTTTGTATGAAAGGGCAAAAAGAGTAATGCCCGGAGGTGTAAATAGCCCTGTAAGAGCCTTTAAAGCTGTCGGATCCACTCCGTTGTTCATTCAGAGGGCAAACGGATCAAAAATATATGATATAAATAACAGAGAATATATAGATTATGTGTGTTCATGGGGGCCTATTATTTTAGGACACAACCATCCTGAGATCGTTGAGAGCATTACCGATATACTTCACTATGGACTTAGTTTTGGCGCGGCAACAGTAAATGAAGTTTTGATGGCAGAGCTTATTACCAGTATCGTGCCCAATGTGGATATGGTGAGAATGGTAAACAGCGGTACCGAAGCAGTAATGAGTGCCATAAGATTGGCAAGGGGATACACAGGAAAAGACAAAATAATCAAGTTTGAAGGATGCTATCACGGACATAGCGACAGCATGCTTGTTAAAGCCGGTTCAGGAGCTTTGACTTTGTCTTCGCCCGACAGTCTGGGTGTCACCGAAGGGACGGCTAAGGATACTTTAGTTGCCGTATATAATGATACAGAAAGTGTGGAGAAATTATTCAATCAATATGAAGGACAAATAGCAGCAGTAATTGTTGAACCGGTTGCTGCCAATATGGGAGTTGTACCTCCTGAAAAAGAGTTTTTGACAAAACTTAGAGAACTGTGCGATAAGAATAACGCTCTTTTAATATTTGATGAGGTAATCACCGGTTTCAGGCTCTGTATCGGAGGTGCACAGGAATTTTACAATGTAAAAGCCGATTTGGTGACCTACGGCAAGATAATAGGCGGCGGGATGCCGGTGGGTGCCTATGGAGAAAGAAGAGAAATAATGGAGTTTGTTTCTCCCAAAGGAGGCGTATACCAGGCCGGTACTTTATCAGGAAATCCGATAGCCATGGCTGCCGGTTATGCACAGTTAAGAATTTTGAACGAAAACAGAGAGATATATGAAAAAATCGATGCAACGGCAAAAAGGATGGAAGATGGTTTTAAGAGTATTGCAGAGGAACTTGCTTTGCCGCTTTGCGTAAATCGTGTAGGTTCTTTAATCGGTGTGTTTTTTACAAACGAAAAGGTGGATAATTTTAAAAAGGCAAAAACCAGTGATACAAAGCTCTATGCAAAATATTTCAACTCGATGTTAAAAGAAGGCATATATCTTGCACCTTCTCAGTTTGAAGCCATGTTTGTGAGCTATTCCCATACGGAAGAAGACATTGATAAAACTCTATATTCTGCCAAAAAGGTATTGAGTGGGTTAAAAAATTAAGCTTTTATCTTTTCAAACAGTCCGGTATGATGGGATTTTTAATCAAAGGGCTTGAAAGGTGTAAAGTTATAGGAGTGCTGTAAAATGACAGGAATTTTAATTTTAGCTCATGGCAGCAGGGATAAATCAGCAGAAGATACAATTAAAAAAATAATTTCTATGCTAAAGGAAAAAATGGATAATTGTATTATAGAGTATGCCTTTTTGCAATTCAGCCAATTGACTTTACAAAAAGGATTGAACAATTTAGTCGATAAAGGCGTGAAGGATATAAAAATAATACCCTACTTTTTGTTTGATGGAATTCACATTCGTGAAAATATTCCAAGGGAAGTGGAAGATTATTTGAAAAAGAATCCGGATATAAAAGTGAGTTTGGGCAAAACTCTCGGTGCAGATAAGAGATTGGCTGAAATCCTTGTTGATAGAATAAAGGAAATAGAATGAAAGATAGTCATTATAACAGATATGGAATTGGAAAAAAGAAAGGGTAGTAGTATGTTTCAGCACTTTGAAGGTGAAGAATTTGAAAAGTGGGTAAAAACTGCAAACCATTATGGAAGAGAAAGAATTTCCTTTGTCTTTATGATAGATTTTGATTTTAAAAAACCCTTTATAAAAAAGACAACGGAAATCGATCCTTCAGAAATGCTTTACAATTTTAACGGTTTTACAAATAGCACAATGAAAGACAATAAAACTAATGAAAAGATTGTAATTAAAGCTTGTCCGATAGAATTTGAAAAGTATAAAGCTGCCTTTGATTATGTGTGGTACAATGAGTATTTGGGAAACTCTTACCTTACAAATCTTACTTTTCCCAATAGAATTGAACTGAATACTTCATTAAAGGAGATTTATTACCGGAGTTGTGCCAAATATAAATTATGGTATAAAGATCAGTTTGTATGCTTTTCACCGGAAATATTTGTTAGAATAGAAGAAGGTTTTATATCCTCTTATCCCATGAAGGGAACCATTGATGCCTCAATAGAAAACGCGGAAGAATTGATTATTTCCAATGAAAAAGAAGCTGCAGAACATGCAACAATAGTGGATTTGATAAGAAATGACTTGAGTATGGTTTCAACGGATGTCCGGGTTGAAAAATACAGATATATTGATAAAATAGTTACCAACCAGAAGAATCTTTTGCAGGTAAGTTCAAAAATAGTAGGCAAATTAAGAAAAAATTATAACGAAAAGATTGGAGAGATTATTGCAACACTGCTTCCTGCCGGTTCTGTGACGGGAGCGCCAAAGAAAAAACTGTTGAAATTATTAAAGAGGCAGAAAAGTATGACAGAGGGTATTACTGCGGTATATGCGGCTATTTTGACGGACAAGATCTTGACAGCGGTGTTATGATCCGATTTATTGAAAATATCAACGGAGAGTACTACTATAAAGCCGGAGGAGGCATTACTGTTTATAGTAATGTTGAATCCGAATATGAGGAGTTGAAAAACAAAATTTATGTTCCGATTGGTTGAAACAATAAAGCTGAATGATGGAGTTTTCGAGAATATCGATATACATAATGAACGGTTTAACAATTCAAGAAAAACACTGTTTGGAGTAGAGAATTCCATTGATCTTAATGAGATTCTTCACTCCTGTGAATATAACAAGACCGGTTTATACAAATGCAGGGTTGTATACAATAAGGAAATCATAAAAGTAGAATTTGTACCTTATGTTTCAAAGCAAATAAAGAGTCTGAAAGTAGTAAGGGCCGAAATTGACTATTCTTACAAATACGAAGACCGGTCAGATATTAATAAATTATTGGAGCTTCGGGGAAGTTGCGATGATATTCTTATTGTCAAAAATGATAGACTGACTGACACATCGGCTGCAAATATAGCTTTTTTCGATGATGACAGATGGTATACACCATTATATCCGCTTTTAAAGGGTACTGAAAGGGAAAAGCTCTTACGGGAAAGAAAGATTTTTGAAGAAGATTTAAGGTTAGATGATCTAAAAAGATTCCATAAAGCTGCAATATTCAGTACCATGGTGAATTTCGGTGAAATAATTATTCCGGTATCCAATATAGTATATTAGCACCGATTTCCATGGAATCAATATTAATAAACAGATTTTTGTATTTTATATATTTTAATATTAGTTTGATAATGATGGTAAAATATTTATGTTTATGTTAATATGTTATTGCGATTTTATTATAAATGTTTGTAAAGGGGAAGTATTTTATGAAAAAATATAAATTACTCAAATTTATATTTTTATTTATAAAAAGAACAAAATATAATGTTTAATGCTGAAAAGCTACATATTCTAATTGGAGGTCAATTGATATGGAAGAAAAAAATATTATATTTCGTTTTTACCAATGTTTCTATTTTTAAGTTTAGTGTGGGAGGGGATTGCAGCAGGAATTACATTGTTTGCAGGTTGGAATTGGGAAATCTTCTTTGGAACATCCTTAATCGGGTTAATTATAATGGCACTAACTACAGTTATTATATTTATAACAAATCCGATAAAAATAAATGAAAATGGATTAATTGTTAAAAATCAACAATCAGGAGCTTTGTATAATAATTGGGTACTTATAAATTGGGATGATATATATAGTGTAAAGCCTATAACATTAATATGTTTTAAATATTTGCAATTATTTTGTAAAGGCCATGGAAGACCGGTTTGGATACCTTTATCCGTAATGAAAAAATCTATGTTTATTGAAGATTTAGTTAGGTATGTTCCCGATGAAAATCCATTAAAAAATTATATTACCACAGGCAAGATATTGGACGTCACTAAACTGGTAAAAGTTGAAGAATTAGCAAACAGTGAAATGTCTGAAAAACAAATCAGTGATATATATGTAAATGAAGCTTTCAGAGCAAAACATGCTATGAAGAACGGGGCAATTTGGTTCTATTTGATTGCTGGACTTTCGATAATAAATACTATTGCTATATTTACTGGGGCTGACTGGAGGTTTCTGGCAGGACTTTTTATACTGCAATTTGTGGATATTTTAGCTCTTGTTATAAATGAGCATACACCTGAGATAGCGAATTTTACTATGTTTATTGCAATCGCAATTAATGTTTTTGTTGTCGGGATTCTTATTGTTATCGGATACTTTGCAAATAAACAACATAAATGGAGCTTTATAGTAGGTATGATTGTATATGCTTTAGATATGCTTGTTGCTATAGTATTCCGGGATTTTGTGTCTATTATTGTACACGTAGTTGCTTTGATTGGTATTTATAACGGTTTGAAGGCAAAGATTAAGCTGGATGAAATTGAGAAAAAAAGCATGAGCATTGTTCCTTAATTGTAAGACTACATAAATTCCATATAATATTAAAACTCTGTAAAATAAGCTTCCTATAATAAAATAATTATAGGAGGCTTTTTTATGTCAAAAAGAGAGAGCCAATGTTCCTGTATTTTATTGTATTAATTTGCTGTTTCAGATATAATAGAATTGATAAGTATTTTAATAAAAAATTGCCATGAATTCAGTATATTAGTCAATCCACTCGTTTTAGTGCTTTCCATGTTAACTTTCATAAAACATTTTACTTATTATACTATCTAGTTATTTCATTATACAAAAATAAGTTATTTACTTTAATAATTTAATATTTTGCGGGAGGGATTTGTGTGAGAAAAACAGTTAGTTTAACAACGGTGGCAGCATTGCTGATATCCATGTTTATATTGGTATTGCCCACAAATTTATATGCAGCATCAACTGTTACCGTTGATTGGGACACTACTTATCAAACCATTGACGGATTTGGAGTGTCGGAAGCGTTCCACCAGTCAAACAATATTGCACGTCTGGGTGAAACAAAACAAAATGAAATTTACGATTTATTATTTTCAACAACTGATGGGGCAGGTTTTTCCATCTTCCGTTCAATACTTGGTGATGGTGGAACTTGGGGAAATGCCGATGACGGCCCGAATAAAACGATGCAACCGGCTGAAGACGTATGGGACTGGAATGAATCTAACGATGACCAGATCCCTATGATCAGGGCTATCCAATCGAAATATGGGGTTGATCAAATACTTTATACCGTTTGGAGTCCACCGGCATGGATGAAAACAAACGGTTCTGTAGTGGGAGGCTCTCTCAGAACCGATAAGTATCAGGCCTATGCCACATATTTGGCTGAGCACATAAAGAACTATAAATCAAAGTTTGGAATTGAAATAACACATATTGGAATTCAAAATGAACCTAACCTTGAAACATCTTATTCATCGTGCAGATGGTCACCGGAAGAATTGAGAATATTTATGAGGGATTATTTGGTACCTACTTTTGATAAAGAAAACATAACTGCAAAAGTTGTCTTTGCTGAAAATATGAGCTTTAACGAACAATATGCAATTAACTCCCTGAATGACCCAATTGCAGTTAAAAGAGTAGATATTGTCGGTGCCCACAATTACGGAAGCAGTTATATACCTTTCACAACAACAAAATCTAAAGGAAAAGGTATTTGGATGACAGAAGTATCCGATATGAACGGTAATGACACTACAATTAATGACGGATTAAGATGGGCAAAAGAAATTCATGATTTTATGACTATTACAGAAGGAAATGCATGGTTTTATTGGTGGGGTGCATGTTTCAAAACGTATAACGGAGAAGGTCTTATACAAATGGACTTAAACAGCAAAACTTATAAAGTGGCAAAAAGGTTATATACTATCGGACAATTTTCAAGATTTATAAGACCAGGCTGGCAGAGAATTGAAGCCACTAAAAATCCGGTATCCAATGTGTATGTTACTGCATATAAAGATCCCAAAACCGGCAAGTTTGCCATAGTAGCCATAAACAACGGTTGGTCAAAACAGTCAATTACATATACATTAAAAGGATTTTCACCGGCTTCAGTTACACCTTACACAACATCATCAACACAAAACTTGGAAAAAGGCTCCGATATAACAGTAAATAATTCCAGCTTTAGCTTTGAATTAGCCCCAAATTCGATAACAACATTTGTGGGAGACACTGAATCAGCTTCAATAATTTATGGAGATGTCAACGGAGACGGAGATGTAAACTCAATAGATTACGGTTACATGAAATGGTATCTGTTAGGTCAAATTAAAAGTTTTCCGGTAGATAATGGAGAAAAAGTAGCTGATTTGGATGGTGACGAATTAATAACTTCAATTGACTGTGCTTATATGAAAATGTATTTATTGGGAATGATTCAAAAATTCCCTGTAGAACAATAAATATTTTGCAATCTTTCAGTTACACACGGTAAAAAGCCGTGTGTAACATTTTTTATAATTATAAAATTTGTATTAAAGTATTAATGTAAGAAATAAATTAAACCTTGGTATAACATATATTAAAAGATATTTATTTGTGTGAGGTTATATAAATATAGTATAATTATTAAAAATGAAAATTTTGGCTTTTATAAAGGAGGAAAGTTAAATGGATGATTTCTTTGATAAATTATTTGATGCTGCATTTACAACAAATAGACGAAGATATTTCAGTGAACCAACCATTACACGAATGCACGCTCTTCAAGCCAAAGACGATGCCAGACAAGCATATACAGAAGTTACTTTTTTAAAACAAAAAGTCGAAAAACTCATGATGATTACTGAGGCATTATGGACTATTATAAAAGAAACCACAGATTATACCGATGAAGATTTAATAGAAATAATGCGTGAAATAGATCTAAAAGACGGTAAATTAGACGGCAAAGTTGCTCCGGAAACACCGGATAATTGTCCAAACTGCGGCAGAGTATTGCAAAAAAAACAAAAATAACTGTATTTACTGCGGAACTGAAGTTGAAACCGATCCGTTTAAAAGATAATTTTATTTTAGCATAGAATTAAAAAAGGGTATAAAAAACAATATACATAATTACACGAAATAAAAATTTCGTGTAATTCGGGGCAGAGAAAATAATAAAACTTGAAAAAAGTCTTAATATTAAAAAATCTAACATATTTGAATAACAATAAAAAATATCAGTTTTAAAATTAATTGAAAAATTATTAGTTGTTTTAATGAATTAATTAAAAATGAATTAATTAAATTAGAATTTTATTTCAATGCTATAAATTCCATGTTTAAAAAAACATATATAAAGATCCTTTATAAAAACTATAAAACGTTTTATTGCTTACAGTTTATTTATAAAGGATCTTTTTTGCTAAATCAGATTAAATTTAAAGAGCTCGGATTTCATTCTTATCCAAAACGTACTTATATCTTTTTCTGGTTGTTTTGTTTTCTTCTTTAATATAATCCGATAATACTTTTTTCAGATCCAATACATCCTTCATTTCATAATAACCGGTTTTTCCTTTTATAAATCTTACAGCTCGAAGTGCACCGAGGGCAAAAGCTTTTCTTGAAAAAGATTCATGGGATATTTCAATTTTATCATCTTCTCCAATAATCATTACCTCATGCTTTCCTACAACTCCACCGGCTCTTATTGCTGTGATAGGGATTTTAACATCTTTATCCATATTTTTATTACCGGAATTCTTAAGACCTTTTTCAATTTCCAATGCTATCTTTTTTGCTGTTCCGGAGGGTGAATCTTTTTTATTTTTATGATGAATTTCTGTAATTTGGAAATCATAATTGTTTAATATATTGGCTGCAAGGTTGGTAAGCAGCATAAGTACATTTACACCAAGAGTTATATTTGGTGCATAAACTATTCCATTTCTATACTTATTGGTAAGTAAAAACATTCTTTTTATTGAGAAATCTGAAAATCCCGTTGTTCCCAATACAATATTAACCTTTAGCTTCGAAAAAACTTTCGCGTTCTTGGCTGCTGCTTCCGGGGTTGAAAAATCAACAACAACATCCGGTTTTGTTTTGAAAACCACTTGCTCAATATTGTCGGAACTTTCAATAATAATTCCCGTATTTTCTTTGCCAATAATTTCTCCCAAGTCTTTGCCTTTTTTATCGCTGTCAGGACTGCAAATTGCCGATACTATTTTTATATCTTCCTGTTCAATTAGAAATTTTGCTACTTCTCTACCTGTTTTCCCTAGTCCGGATATACATACTCTAATCATTCAAATCCCTCCATTTCATAAATTTATTGGCAAATAAAGCCAGAAAAACGCTTTAAGTCAAGTCTGAAAAATAATATTGAGCATCCTAATCAGTAAGATTCAATTATGGAACAACAATAACCATCAGAAATTAAAAAACGCTACAGATATAACACTGTAGCGTTGAAATCAAAAGGCAAAAATAGAATTACCTTAATAACTTTTTCTTTCAACGCTTGCGAGATTAGCTGACGGATTCGGGTCGAAAGCTAACCCTACCGAGCTTTGCTCGGATTCACCCCAATAATGGTTCTCCCGCTCCACATTTATGGATTCAGCGTATATCTTTGTTATTAAATTTGAAAACATATATTTTATTTTAATTTAAAAAATCGTTTTAAAGCATAGAATTATCTGAAATATAAATACCTTACTCCAGAATTTATAATAACTTTAAAATATACTATCGGCTAAACTAAAAAGTTCCCGGAGCTGTTGGCTATTTTACAGCCTATAGTTATATATACGTTCTCTAAAATGTTTTTATCACTCAATATAAAATATTATTTTGAAAATGCCGGCAAATTTCAACTATTAGCTTAAAGTTCTTTTCCGAATTATTTCAAAGAAAATATTGTATTCATCGATAAGTATTATAATAAATGTATTAAAAATAGTAATTAACTTTTCACATCTGCTTTACCAATGGGATAACTGTATTATTTTAATACTGTCTGTCTCATCTTCAGCAATACTAAAAGAAGTATCTCAATAAGAAATAAGATGTTGTAATTTAATTTGAAATCTTCTTATTTGATTATATCATTATCATATATATTTTCCTATTGCTTTATACTATATCAAATTTAAATTTATGCGTCAATATTATAGGAAATATTAAATTGATTTAATTTTATCATATGTATGTTTAATATATCGTTTAAAATCCGGAAATATGCTTTTATAGCTGATATAAAATATTAAATTTTCAGATTGCAAAAGAATTAATAAAACTTGTAAATGCGGCCTTTTAGTTGTATTATATTATTGTTGAAATAATTCTGTTACTATTATTAATATTATGTCGAGGTTGTCAGATATATGAAAAGTATGTCCGATTATGAAATGCCGTTAATTTTAAGAGATTTTTTAAATTATCTTCAAACCATAAAAGGAAAATCAATTAATACTGTTAAAGTCTATTTTTACGATTTGAGGGTTTTTTTCCGATTTTTAAAACTTCATAGGAATTTAGTTGATGAAAAATCGGAATTTGATCAAATCGATATAAGCGATATTGATATAGAATTGATAAAAACTGTCACATTAAGTGACTTATATGCTTTTATGTCCTATGTTAGCAATAGCCGCGACAATACAGCATATGCCCGTGCAAGAAAGGTCGCCAGCTTAAAATCTTTCTTCAACTATCTTCACAATAAAGCTAAACTTATAGCCAATAATCCTGCAAGTGAGCTTGAATCTCCAAAAATTCTCAAGCGCCTTCCCAGGTATTTGAATATTGAAGAAAGTAAGCAATTGTTATCGGCAGTTGAAGCCGGAACGTACTCCGAACGGGATTATGCAATATTAACATTGTTTTTGAATTGTGGTTTGCGTCTATCTGAATTGGTAGGAATTAATATCAATAATATAAAAAACAACACATTAACAGTAATTGGTAAAGGAAATAAAGAACGAAGTATCCCCTTAAATAACGCATGTATAGAAGCCATAGAAACCTACATGAAGGTTAGGCCTAAAAATGGTGTGAAAGATAAAAATGCTCTTTTTTTGAGCAGCAGAAAACAGCGAATCAGCAAGGAATCGGTTCAGAAAATTGTTAAGAAATATATAAAACAAGCCGGACTTGATCCGCAACGCTATTCCACCCATAAACTAAGACATACTGCTGCAACTTTAATGTATAGATACGGTAAAGTTGACATTAGAACATTACAGGAACTTTTAGGCCATGAAAGTATTTCTACTACTGAAATTTATACCCACTTAGACAATGGGCAGCTAAAGGACGCAGTTGAAAAAAATCCTCTGTCAACTTTTACAAAATCCAGGGAAAAATAATATGCAATGAGTATATCACATATTCAAAATACCGGAAGATGGGCAAATTATTATGGATTAGTACTTTTTATTGCACTAAAGTTTTTGTGTGACCAATGATCCAATATTTTATATAAATTCAGTGATAAATATCATTTCTCCAGTTAAGTCAATAACCACATCTTTCAAAAATTTAATACCTTCATCAATAGTCCATGAAGTTTTACACTCATAAATTCCCTTTTCAAGTTCCAGTAAAGTTAAAATTTCGCATACTTTAGCAAACCCGTTTTCCATAATTGCCTTCATTATTTCAGAAGAATTTTTATAAAAAGAATATTCAATATAATCACTTACCTTTAATAAATACTCACTAAGCTCCAATGCAGTCACAGTGACTACCCCCAAAATTATTAAAACAAGTCTAGTCTGTATCCCCAAAAATCCTTGTTTTCTAATATATTTTTCGTCATATTTTGTCGAATACTAAATATAAGTTTTCATAATGTATTTATTTGCCAATTATTTCATAATACAAAAAACTTCCTGCTCTAATGAACGCACAATCGTGTTTTGTAAATTGAACATTCAATAAACTAAAATACTCGATTTCGTAAGCAAAGCAAATACAATTTTTACGAAACCTTCAAAGGGCAGAAAGTTTTTTGAGCCTTTTTTATTAAATTTATTCCTATAAAGTTAGTCTGTACCCCGTAAAGTTTTTTACGGGGTACTCAAAATAACTTAGTTTATTTTTACCGGTTGAATTACAGAATACCCTGAAGTAATTCTATTACCTTCGGTATCAAAAAGCATTGTTCCGCTTATACCATTGGGCATTGAAGATGAATTTTCAAATTTAACATAAGTTTCTTTTTCTTTAAGCACTTTAAATTCTATTACAGCTATTGTACCTGTGTCTTCGATTATACCGGAATTTTTGTAATCATCCATCAGTATATAAAACTTACTGAAGTTCAGTATTCCTTTTGTTAAATCATGCGATACTGCATTTAAAGGATAGAAATCTTCATTGGAAATCAATGTACCGCTTGTAGGTATTGTACCACTTGTATATGAAGCTCCTGAAGGTTTAACCGGTTGTAAAACATCAGGGTCATATTTCATATTAATCTGATAGCCTGACAGATTTTTTATTTTATTAACCTTGACTGTAGCTGTAATTATCTCTCCTGCTTTTGCACTGGTCTTATCATATTCAAGTGTAATGTAGCTGGACGATGCCGGGGTTGTAGGAGTTGCCGTAGGTTTTGCTGTAGATGTAGCTGCAGGTGTAGGTGTTGCTGTGGGTTTTGCTGTAGACGTAGTTGCAGGTGTAGGTGTTGCAGCAGGTTTTGCTGTAGATGTAGCTACAGGTGTTGGCATTGGTGATGTACAAATAATTGTAGGCGATGCAACCGGATCAGTTGATACTATACAAATTTCCGCAGGTTGCAACACCTTGTAGCTTGAATTGATTTTGTTTCCGTACCAATCAAACAGTATAGTACCGTCAATAGCATTTGGCATAGTCCTGGTATTTTCGAAAGTTATTGAAGTATTACCTACTTCTAAAACTTTAAAAGTCACAACAGCCAATGAGCCTGTCTTTTCAGGTGTTTGAGACGCTCTATAACCTTCTAAATCGGTATATAATTTGCCAAAATTAAGTATTCCATCGGATAGCTTGTGGGATGCTGCTGCAATAGGACTGAAATCATTATTTGATAACAATGTTCCGTTTGAAGGTATACTGCTGTTTGTATATGACTTATTGCTTGATGTAACAGGCTGCAGCATATTTGGATCATATTTTAAATTAACCTGGTATCCTGCCAAGTTTTCAATATTTTCAACCATAATAGTTGCAGTAATTGTATCATTCACCTTTGCACTGGTTTTATCCAATTCAATTGTAATAATGCTGTCTTTGTTTGTGTCAGTATCTGTCGGAACCGGCGTATTTACAGGAGTATTTTCTGGTTTTGGTGTAAATGTATTGGGTGAAGGTGAAGCTGTCTTAACGCAGTCACTGGTAGAACCGGCATTAATATAAGTTGAACCCATAACTTGATATCCGGATTTTATCATTTCGCCATTCCAATCGAATAAGATTGTGCCATCTACTGCATTTGGCATTGTATTGGTATTTTCAAATGTTATCAATGTTATCTTCTTAGACAAGACTTTAAAGGATATAGTTGCAGCTCTGCCTGTAATTTCAGGTTTTCCGGATTTCTTGTATCCTTCCAAATCTGTATACATTTTTGCAAAATTCAGTATGCCTTTTTCCAGGTTATGGGATGCAACTGCAAAGATTCCAAAATCTTCATTATTAATTAAATCTCTAGCCGCAGGTATTGTTTCATTGGTATAGGGTTCTCCATTGGAATCAACAGGCTGCAAAACTTCAGGGTCATATTTAATATTGAACTGATATCCTGCCAACTTATCAATATTGAGTATTAGTATACTTGCATTTATTATATCTCCAACGGAAGGATTGTTTTCGTCTAATGATATGCTTATGGCTTTATATGAATTATCTTTATTTATTGCCTCAGGCTGAATTACCTCATAACCACTGTTAATCCTATTACCGTACCAATCAAACAGCATGGTACCGTCAATGGCATTTGGCATAGTACCCGTATTTTCGAGCCTGATATAGGTAAGAGTTTCACTATGAGTCACTTTAAAGCTTATTTTTGCCAATATACCGGATTTTTCGCTCTCTGAAGCTCTATAAGCTTCAAGATTTGTGTAAGATCTGGAGAAATTTAAAATTCCTGATTTCAGATCATGCAATGCAAAAGAAACCGGTTCAAATTCAGAATTGACAATTATATCTCCTTCCTCAGGATTTGTATTTGAATTATAAGATTCGCGTGTAACAGGGTTTACAGGTTGAAGAACTTTAGGATCGTATTTTATGTTCACCTGAAAACCTGCCAAATTGTCAATTCCATCAGCTCTGAGTGTTGCAGTTACAATATCTCCAAACGATGCCTCTGTTTTATCCAACTCAAGCAATATTTTTCCTTTTTGGCTACCTGTTGGATCGGCTACATTGATAACAGGTGCCTGGTTTACATTATATCCGCTTAAGATTCTATTGCCATACCAATCAAATAACATTGTACCGGATATACCGTTTGGCATGGAAAAAGAATTTTCAAACAATATTGAAGTTGATTGTGCTTTAAGTACCTTAAAGGAAATTGTTGCTAATGTTCCTTTTGTTTCTGCATTACCAGAATTTCTGTAAGCTTCAAGATTCAAATAGGAACCGGTGAAATTCAATGTTCCTGCAGACAAGTTGTGAGAAGCTATAAAATACGGGGTATAATCGTTATTTACAATAATATCGCCTGCTAAAGGTAAAGTTGTATTTTTATAATCTTTACCGTCAGCAGTTACAGGCTTAAGAACTGTAGGGTCATAGGACAGATTGATTTGATATCCGGCCAAATCGGCAATGTTGTCAACTTTAATTGAGGCATTAATTATATCCCCTACTTCAACTTCCGTATTGTCCAACTCTATATAAACATTACCGTTTAAAATTTGCTGTTCTTCTACATTTAAGATACCTGCCTGGTTTATTTTATATCCCGATATTTTTTCTCCGTTCCAATTAAATAATAAGGTTCCGCTATAGGAGTTAGGCATGTATTTAGAATCTTCAAAAGTAACTGCTGTTGCCTTGCTATCAAGCACTTTAAACTCTATAACTCCAAGAGTACCGGTTGATTCGGCAATGTTGCTTGCCTTATATTCCGGAAGATTTAAATAGGAAGCAGCAAAATTTAAAATTCCTTCTTTAAGGTCGTGATTTGCTTGATAAAACGGAGAATAATCCTCATTTTTAATCAATTCCCTGCCGGACAAGTTTGTACTGTTGCTGTATGGTTTACCTGCTGATGTAACAGGCTGCAATACATCCGGATCGTATTTAAGATTTACCTGATATCCCGACAAACCGTAGATATTGTTCACACTTAAATAAACTTTTACTGTTTCGCCTACTTTTGCAGATGTTTTATCATAGGTTAGAGATATATTGCTTTCAGTTACCGGATTCTTATTGTCAGAGTTGATTATTCCCGCTTGAACAACGCTATAGCCAGAAGCTATTCTATTTCCGTTCCAGTCGAATATCATTGTTCCTGTAACGGCGCCAGGCATTCTATATGTATCTTCGAAAACTATAGAAGTTGGCTTGTCAGAAATAACTTTAAAGTTTATAACAGCCACTGAACCGTTTGACTCAGCTTCTGCACTTGATCTATAGTCTTCAAGCTTTGTATATACTTTGCCGAAATTCAATATACCTTCTTCAATGTTATTTGATGCCTGAGCAAAAGCTCCAAATTCACTGTTGTTAAGCAGTGTACCGCTTTCAGGATTTGTATAGTTCGTGTATGGTTTGCCTTCTTTTGTAACAGGCTGCAATGCTTCAGGGTCGTATTTCAGATTTACCTGATAACCGGCAAAATTACTTATGTTGTTAATGTAAACGGTAGCAGTAATAATATCTCCTACCTCTGCATTTGTCTTATCAAGCCGGAGTTCTATATTTGGATTCCTAGTATCCGCAAAGACAATGCTCGGGAGCAGAATACTGCTAATAAGTAATGCAATTACAAATAAAACGGACAAAAGCTTTCTAATCCTCATAATTTTATACATCCCCCTTCAAAGGATAAAATTTATATATATCAATTATGATTATCAAAAATAAATAAAACTGGTGAATAGTTTGCATATAGGCAAGGTAATTGAAATATTGCAAAAATAAATTACCACCAGATTTTATTTTCATTTAACCGTAAAGCAAAACTATCTTATGTTAACCGAACAATATTCCATTTTAAAATTTTATAAAATACTCCATTGGTTACTTATAAATATTTTAAGTCGCTCTTCTTAAATAGCTGGGTACCTAATTAACAATCAGCACCTCCTTCTGTAGATTGTACCCGTCCGTTATTCGAAAGAGCAACCGTTAGGCAATAAATCAAATAGTTGGATAAAATTTTAATACAATAACTATCAATATATTTATTCGAAAAAAGAAAACGGAATTTTTGCATTACGACAGAATATTAAATAATTCTTCATAGAGTAGTTTGTATCCGATTATTAATGGATAAGAACAAATATTAAATGAACGTTATAATAGGAGATACTGTATATAAGCCCATAGATAAGTATGATTGCTCAATTATAACTAATTACGTTTATAACTTTATGTTTAAATTTTCCGGTCTTGTCTTATAAGCTAAAACTCCTCCTAAACATAAAATTTGTGAAAACATAATTTCTCGCTTAAAATTATATTATAATTTCATATTCCTTTCAACAATTATATAATCCTTTGTTTTCTTAAAATAATACTTGGTTAATTGTAAAATTAAATGCAACAGGTAAAATGTAGTAAAAAATTAACAACCATAGTGAGAAATCATGTATGATTTAGGTGTCCAATCCAAACATACAGGAGGTTCTCAACTATGGTTATCAAAACTAATAATAACACAACTAAACGTAAATTTAAACAC
>Ga0116168_1000554_pt1 | contig 35682 bp, 27 predicted proteins | sample AD_UKC129_MetaG_FD_89795 | JGI IMG/M metagenome (GOLD analysis project Ga0116168, IMG submission 89795) | Active sludge microbial communities of municipal wastewater-treating anaerobic digesters from Canada - AD_UKC129_MetaG | ecosystem: Engineered > Bioreactor > Anaerobic > Digestate | place...
CTTGCGGACAGGCTTTCAATGCCGGGGCTTTTGTCCGATTGGGTCTCGGTTTACGAGCACCTTTTAATAATTGTCCTATCGTTGGCAAGGATAATCCTCCTGTTCACTAAAACAGAATTATTCATTTATTGTTTTATGGATAATTGATTTTTTTGTTGTGGGCAAAATAGTATATCAAAAACAAAAATACGATTTCAACTTCGTATTATTTGTCTGTCTTTTTACTCACTTTCTTTGGACGCGTCTTTCCATAAGAGCCACGCCAAATCTTACCGCGTTTCGTTCTACGGTCACCTTTACCCATAAATATCTATTTAATCCTTTATTATATCAGGTAAAAATTATTCTTCAGGGATAAAATCAAAAAGAGGTATTATTATATACAATATTCAACTCAATTGTCAAATATTATCTCAAAGATTCAAAATCATTTTTTAAATTTTTAATTTTGCGAATCTGCTCTCTCACCTCATCAATGAGTTTTTCATATTCTACAAAGGGATTCATAATATCGGGTAGATATACTACAAACTGCTTCATTATTTTCTTCCGCATATTTCTTGCACTGAGATACACGGCTTTATCATACAACCAAAAACCGACCCCTACACTGATTACAAGCACAAGGCAGGAATGAACAAGAAAATCCTTTCCTTGATAATAACCTAAGAAATAGCCCGGTATAATACGCCAGAAAAAATATACCAACACAATATACATAGGCACATAAAATAATTCCAACAGAAAATAATTTGACAGGCATTTAGCCTTCTGTGTGATATGAGCATCCATCTTCTCTTTCAAAAAGTCAACTCCATTATGAAAAAAATTCACCATAAAATTTTCGGATATTGATGGTGCCGCATCTTTGCGAATCTTTGCTTTATCAAGGGCAAAGGCAAGTTTATATTGGGTCTTTTCTAATTCGGGTTTGCATTTATTTGAAATCTGGGTTACTATCTCATTAACAATCTCATTAATTTTTTTCTCAAAATAAGTGGCCTCTTCTTTGTCCGATGTAACAATCGCCTTCATCATTTTCCATGGACGAATTACTTTAGAGAGAGTTGTTAAAATACCTGAAAACCGATGGCGTATCTGGGCAAGTAATAAAAAAATTCCATGCAACTCCGGTGCTATTTCATCCTTCAATAGATGGTAAAAAGTCCCCGACTCCTTTGCAAATTCTGTTTTAATAATTCGTTCATGTTGTGCCGCTAACTCTACTTTCTTTTTATCTAAAGTTTCCTTCATTTCATTGATAGCAGGCTCTGTTTCTTGCAAAAATTTATCTATTCGTTCCATCATTTTTTCTATCAAGCCATGAACATTTGCCGTTTTTATCTGGCGGATTTTTGCATCGGTAAGTTGTTGATAAAGGAAATTCTCTAACTTGGAAAAATCAATTTCATCTGTTTCTGTATCTTCTGATTTCGTTCCTAACTTTCTATTTAACGCCCGAAGTGCATTCACACGAAAATAAGTCAGAGGCTCTATTCCCTCCGATTTTAATCTTTTCAACCAGTCATCCATAATAGAAGGGCTTTGAGAAGTCATTTTAGTTTCTACCAGAACAAAACCCCGTTCCCTATTCACTTCACGGATAATGCTCCATGTCGCTTCTTCAAGGTATTTATCTCCATTACCGCAAAGTAATATAAGGTCGCATTTCTCAACTATCTTTTTTGTAAAATTGCGATGTTCCTTAACCACCGTATCTGTATCCGGCGTGTCAATAAGGACAATATTATCAAGGGCAGAGCGGGCATATAATTCACACTCTCCCTTTAATTCAGAATCAGGCTCCCATTCCGGAGGATAATAAATGATGGGTCTATTCGTGCAGGGTCTCATTTCTGAGGTCTTAGCGATTTTATCACCGGCGATAGCATTAATTAATGTTGACTTGCCAACCCCTGACCCTCCTACAATTGCAACAATTAATAAAGATTCAATCTTACTGCTTCTTTCCTCTATCTCTTTAATAGCACCCCTTAACTTTTCCGCTATAGGTATAAAACCTTCCCAATCTCCTTTATAATCGGCTATCTCTTTTAACTGATGTATTATTCTTTCCAAATTTGCTTTCGGTAACATCTTTCTCCCATCCTATAATTATTGTTTTTCCATAATGGCTTTATTTTGCGAGTTATCATTCGCTTCAATTTGTGCTTGCTCTGTGTTTTCTATTTGCAAAGGAAACTCTCCATTAAAAATATCCTGAACCTCTTTATCAAATTGTTCTGCAAAACTTAGATATTGATATATATCTTGTAAAACATATTGTAAAACTTCTTCCTTTAATATCTGAGAAAACTCTCTTTGTTTTTCTTCTATCCATTTTTTGTAAAGTGAATTTATGCTGTTTCGAAATCTCTTATATTCAATAGTTTCAATAAGAGCAGAACCTCCCAGCATTCCTCCTCCTGCTATTAATTCTGCCCAGGGACCAACATAAGGCATTCCCCAAACCATAGAAACGAAACCTGCGCCTAAAAGTAAGAACGATATTATCCTTTTGCCATAAAAACCCTTCAAATTGGGGGATTTTAAAAAATCATCTACAATTTCTTCGATTTCTACTTGTAGCCATTCCGGTTTTATAGAGAGAAGAGTCTCCATTCTTGTTATGATTTTCTTTTGTAGTGCATCTCGATTGTTATGTAATTCATGTAATCTTTTGTTGATATTTTTATCCATATAATCTATTTCAGAAATAAATTCAGATTTCAACAACCAATCTAAAAGTTCATTAAAACATTTTTCTATCATTTCATTATGTTGTTGCTTAATTTTTTTATTCACCCCTTCTGTATTCATTTCTAATTTTTTCATTTCACTTCGATACCCAGAAAAAATGGAAGTAGGGAATAAAAAAAAGTATTTAACATAACCAATCTGTTTCCTTAACTCGTATTTAATCTCTTCTACCATCCGAATCCAACGAAATGGAATAAATTCTTTACCTATAATGGTATCTCTAAGATAACCTTCACAAACTTTTATTTTGGATAGGGAATATTTAAATAGTTTTTCAAATTTGTTCTGGTACCATTTTATAAATTCTTCTTTAAATCTACTTATCGTCTTTTCTAATATCTTCGTTTTTGTTTCCTGCACAGGGAAAGAACGGATATATTCCCTTAACTCCATATTACTTCCTGTCAATGGCTTAATAGGTTCATCTAAAAAATTTTCATTATAGGGATATTTAGGAAAGTAAAAATGGGGCGAATTTTCATCCATTTCCACTTTTCTCATAAATTCTCTTATTTGTTTATCTGTAATCTGAAGAGATTCGGGGTTATCCCTATCTACTTTATTCATTACAGGAATTACTATTTTCCCTTCTTCACAAGCACGACGGAAAAATTTGATTACAGATTCATCCATATATTTAGAATCATTCGTAACTGCAATAATAATATCGCCTGCGGATACAATCTTATCCGCTATCTCCCAATGTTCTTTTGCAATGGAATCAATATCCGGGGTATCTAAATATAAATAGGTGTCGGGAAGGGACTTTTCTTCCTTAACCAAGAGGATATGATTGGGTAAAGATTCACTAATGGCCTCTTTTTTGTCCTCCATTTTCCTTGCCTCAAATTCAAGAAACAAATTGTTATCCAAACATTGTTTCGCCTTCTGTTCTGAGGCAATAATAACAGGCCTTTTGGTTGCCGCAGCGTAAGGGTCTGTTGCCGTTAATTCTTTTTTCATCAAAACATTTAAGATAGTGGATTTCCCGGTATTGGTTCCTCCTGCCACAGCAACAACGAGACAACCTTCGTTTTCCAAATGAGGGACAAGTTTCCCCATGAACAGATTTTCCCATGCGGACAAATCTTCCCCTTTCAGAATATTTAAATCTAATATTGAAACATTATCCTTAAATCTTTTCCATGCACTTTTTAATAGGTCTATCCAGTCCTCTTTCACTTGCATGTCCTCCTTTTTATTTATATACATACGAGTTTACAAATGATTTTATTTGCTTTCTTAAAATCATACCTTCAATTTCGGGCAGGATTCTCTTAATGTTTTAATTACAAATTCGTTGATTTGTTCTTCATCTTCGGGCTCCATCCCCACAAACTTAAGGCTCACTTGATTTACTTTGCCTATAAACGACACATGAGTTACAGAACCTAATAAACGAAACTTCCTTTCTTTCCCCGTAACCGAATGCTTTAGCGAAAAAAAGACTTCTACACTATCTCCTACATCCAGAGCTTCTTCAATGACGATTAACATTCCCCCAGCACTGATATTGCGAATAATTGCTTTAATCTTTCGCGGGTGGGCATGGGGTTTTATCTCCGCAGGCAGGTTAATGGGAATTCGCCAAAACTGGCGAAGAAATATATTCGATAAGTTTTCAGGAATAGCCAGAAGTATTCCTTCTTCCGCAGAATCAGAAACTTCCATAATTTCTGTTTGCAAAACAAGGCAACCCCGATTACTACACAATTCAAGTGCCACTTGCATTCCCGAAAAGAGTTCCTTAGAAAATTTTGTCTGGGATACCCGAATATATTCCTGAGTAACAGAAATAACTGTTATAGGACATAATTTTCCTTCAAAACTCAATATACCGACGGTTCCTGTTTTTAATGTTTCCTGTAAAATCTGTTCTATCTCTTTTATCCTGTCCATTCTTCATTAACCTTATTTACAACCCATGGGTAATTGCTTTCCTCGAATAAAAATCCACTACAATAAGTTATGTCATAATATAATTAAAAATCATTTTAATCGAAAATAGCTGACAATAACAAAAAAGGAATGCTTTTATGTCTATATCCATGCTTAGCACAGGAATATCGGAATTTGACCGAATATTAAGAGGACTCATTGCAGGGGATAATGTTGTATTTCGTGGAAGTTCCATCGTTGATTACCATAAGTTTGTAATACCTTTTGCACAACATGGACATGAAACAGCCCGTCCTGTTGTATATTTTAGATACGGGAAACATCAACCTTTACTAAAAGAAACAGAAGTTTCTACTTATGCGATTATTAATCCCGATGAAGGGTTTGAACCTTTCATCAGTCAGTTACATCAGGTTATAAAAAATACAGAACGCCGTGCTTTCTATGTCTTTGATAGATTGTCAGACCTGTCCCTCACATGGTTTAGCGATACAATGTTGTGTAATTTCTTCATGTTAACCTGTCCCTATTTATTTGACCGCGGTGATTTAGCCTACTTTTTCCTTGACCGTTCCCAGCATACACCCGAGTCCGTTACCCCTATACAACAGACCGCACAAATCGTCATCGAACTGTATAACCATAATGAAAACTTGTTTATTCGCCCTGTAAAGGTTCAACAGAGACATTCTTCCTCCATGCACATGCTCCATCTATGGAAAGATGGAAAAATGACCCCTATCACAGAAAGCCATATTATGGCAAAGGTATTATCATCTACCCTTAGCACAACACTCAGCCCGGGAGAAGGGCCTGTTGATATATGGAACCGTATTTTGGGAGAAGCCAAATATGTTCTCCGATTGGGAGATGAAAAAATAAAACGGGAATTGATGGAAATTCTTATCAAGATGATGATAACACGAGAAAAACGAATGACAGAATTATTCCTGCAATATTTTTCTTTAGAAGACCTCGTAGAAATAGGTCGGCGTGTTATCGGGACAGGGATGATAGGCGGAAAATCTGTGGGTATGCTTCTGGCACAAACCATATTACGAAAAAGCAATCCCAAATGGACACAAAAGTTAGAAACCCATGATAGTTTTTATGTAGGTTCGGATGTTTATTACACATTTCTTGTTCGTAATGGCTGTTGGTGGGCTCGGGAACAACAAAAGGAATTAGAAAGTTTTCTTCCCGGAGCAGAACGAATTCGCAGGCGTATTATCACAGGGGAATTCCCTGAAGATATAGAAACGAAATTTGAACAGGTTCTGGAATACTTCGGTTCCTCTCCTATTATTGTTCGTTCCAGCAGTTTATTGGAGGATAATTTTGGAAATTCTTTTGCTGGAAAATATGAAAGTGTATTCTGTGCCAATCAAGGTTCGACAAGGCAAAGATTAGAAGATTTCAAAGCGGCCGTTCGCACGGTGTATGCCAGCACAGTAAGTGAAGAGGCTTTATATTATCGAAAAAGACGAGGACTTTTAGACAAAGATGAACAAATGGCTCTATTAGTTCAACGGGTATCCGGAGCCCAACATGCACGACTATATTTCCCGAATATCGCCGGCGTAGGCTTCTCTTATAATCCTTATGTATGGTCTCCAGAAATTAATCCTAAGGCAGGTATGTTACGGTTGGTATTCGGATTGGGAACACGCGCCGTTGACCGTTCGGATGATGATTACACAAGAATTGTTGCACTCAACGAACCTATGTTACGCCCTGAAGGTTCTACCAAAGAGCAAAAAAAATACTCACAACAAAAAGTAGATGTTATTGACCTGGATGGTAATCGCCTCATTTCCATGCCTGTGCAAGAAATTGTCCCCCAATGTGAGGGTATTCCATTAGACCTATTTGTGGTTCAAGATTTCGAAGCCGAACGGTTTTATAAAGAACGCGGACAAAAAATGCCTCCTCAATGGAAAATCCGTTTCGATACACTCCTTACTGAAACTGCATTCGTTACAGATATGCATGAAATTCTTACTACATTAGATAGTGCCTACCAAAATCCTGTAGATGTAGAATTTACTGCAAACTTTAAAAACGATAAGGACTTCTATATAGATATTGTTCAATGCAGATCTTTACAGGTCAGCGACCGTTCTGAACTTCTTTCCGAACCTGTTATTGAAAATAATTCCAACCTTATTATTCAAACGGATGGACCTATTATCGGGAGAAGTCGCTCCAATCAAGTGCATAGAATTATTTATGTAGTTCCTCATCTCTATGGGGAATTACCGATATCCGAACGGTATGCTATTGCTCGTGCCATCGGCACTTTAAATCAAATACCCCCACTTATTACAGGAGACCCTATTGTAGTCCTAATCGGACCCGGAAGATGGGGAACCAGCACGCCCTCATTAGGAGTGCCTGTCACTTTTTCCAAAATTAGTTCTGTCTCTTTTCTGTGTGAAATCGTAGCCATGAGAGAAGACTTAACACCGGATGTATCTTTAGGGACACATTTTTTTAGTGAATTGGTAGAATCCGATTTATTGTATTTCGTTCATTTTCCCGGTAGAGAAACTCATTGGCTCAATGAAAAATTATTAACCCAATTACCCAACAAATTAAAAGAAATATCCCCCGGACTGGAAAAATATGAAGATATTATTAAGGTATATGACTTTGCATCGGATACCGAAAAAACATGCCACATTTACGCAAACACTTTCGAACAGAAATTAGTTTTATATCTCAAAAATGAAAAATAACAAAAATTTTTATGGGTTTTTATATGTTAGCTGGGTTTGATTTTACCTAAGTTAATCGTGGAGGCGGGGGGGATTTTTATCTCTTTGATTTCTAATATCATTCCGCGTTCGGTTTTTAGACGAAGGTTATACATTCCTGCGGGAATAGGCTTGAATTGAATATTTCCTGATTCATCGGTATGCCCATCGCAGGGCCACCAGGGACCTAATTTGGGATGAAACATCATTAAGCCCACATTTTCATTGACCACAGGTTGTTCGTCTTTATCGAATAATTGTAATTCAATGACACTGGCTTCTAACATCAGGACTTGCATATCTTCAAGGGAATCGGCATCGGTAGGTGGAATCTCAAAATAGTTGTTAGGAAAATAATGAAGGATAGGGTCCCAGGCACGAATGAACACTCTCTTATTTTTAGGAATTTGAATTGTGCTAATCCCATCCGAACCGCTTAAATTCCCGCGTGCAATAGGTTCATCAAATGCATTCGGTTTTTCGGTTGCAATGCCTGCCATATTTTCCAGAGGCATACCGGCACTATTTAGAATCGTGATTTTACCGACTACCCAGGGATGGGTTATCTCTGTGCTTGTAACCTGTGTTGGCTGTTTTTCTGTTTTTGTCGGGGGAGGATTTTCTACCGATACTTTTTCAGGTGCTGATACTGTCGGCGGGGTTTCGGTTTTTTTGGGGCTACACGAATGGAATATTAGAGATAATAAAACGAACGAGACATAAATTATATATTTAATTTTCTGTTGTTTCATAGGCATTACGAAATTGATGCTGATAAAGTTGATAATAAACTCCCTGTTGCTTTAACAATTGCTCGTGGGAACCTTGCTCTATAATCCTTCCACAGTCCAACACCAAAATACGGTCGGCATTCATAACCGTTGAGAGACGATGGGCAATGATAATACTGGTTCGTCCTTTTAAAAAGTTTGTCAATGCTTCCTGTATATATTTTTCGCTTTCAGAATCCAAATTGGAAGTTGCTTCATCAAGAAGTAAGACTTCGGGATTTTTAAGAATGGCACGGGCTAAAGCCAGGCGTTGTCTTTGTCCTCCGGAGAGCAATTGTCCAAATTCACCTAAATTGCTATCCAATCCCTTAGGCATTTGAGCGACAAACTCCTTCGCATGTGCCATCGTAAGAGCCTGCTCAATTTGTTCATCGGTTATATGGGTATTTCCTCCCGTCAGATTATCACGGACAGAACCAGAAAAAAGGATGGTATCCTGGGTAACAATTGCAATTTGCTTTCGTAGGCTTTCCAATGTGGCTTTGCGAATATCCGTATTATCGAAATAAATAGTACCTTCTTTTACATCATAAAAACGGGGAATAAGTTTAACAAGGGTTGTTTTTCCTGAACCACTGGGACCGACCAGGGCAACCCTTTCTCCTCGTTGGATAGAAAAGTTTAAGTTATCAAGGACAATTTTTTTACCATCATAAGAAAAGGAAACACTCTCAAATCTAATTTCTCGCTTTAAAGGTTCTAATAAAACAGCATGAGGGGCATCCTGAATATCGGGCTTGAGGTCTAAATATTCAAAAACGCGTTCCGCACTGGCAACACTTGTCTGTATCATATTATTTACCGTGGACAACTTACGAACAGGGTCTAAAATCATCGCCAATGCAAGATATACCTGCAATAAATCACCCATATCCAACCGATAAGTAATCACACGATATCCACTAAACAGAATAAAACCGGAGAAACCGACAACAAGAATAAATTCTGTAATCGGTTCCGTAGCGGAATCTGCTTTCACCATTTTTCGTAAAAATCTGCGTAATCGGCTTGCTTCAATATCATACCGTTGTTTCAAAAATTCCTCCATTTGAAAACCTTTGATAATAAGAATACCCCGGGTTGTTTCATTTATAAGCGAAGCAAGGTCAGCAACTTTCATAAGCGAACGGCGAACACTTTTACGGACATACAGACCTAATTGAATTAAAGCATAGCCCAAGGGAGGCAAAACACATATCCCTACAAGGGTTAGCCAGGGGTCTACACTAATAGCAACGATAAGAAATGTTAATGCTTTGAAAGGTTCACGAAGCACCTTGATAAAGGCATTCGATAGACCCCGATTGACCATGAATATATCATTACTGAAACGGGCTACAACATCACCCGACGAGTGGGATTCAAAAAAACCTAATGATTGCGTCATTATATTCTGATACATCTTTTGGGACAAATCAACAGAAACAAAGGCTCCCACAGAACCTGCAAAATATTCCTGAAAAAAACGGGCACAACCACTAATAAAGGTGAGTAGAATAACAATAACAATGGCAATAAACAAAGCAAATAATTTATGAGCTCTCATCTTATCCACAAATCGAAGGAATACCTTATCCCATTCTGATGGCGGGGTATTGAACCATTGGTGAATGCTCGTATCCCATTTTCGAATTTCATGTGCATATTTAATAGCCGGGTCTTCTTCCGCTTGAAAAATAGTTCTATTATGTGTTTCGGAAGGTTGATATAAGGTTAATTTTACTGCGGTGCCTAAACTTACTATCATTGTCCCAAAAGAAAAAGCAATAACCAAAGAAAGAGCAATGGCTATAACTAATCGTGCTTTATACACCAAAGCATATCGGATAAGGCGGGCATAGACTTTCCAGCCAGAACTTCTCTTCTGACCTTCTGACTGTAGAAAATCCGATACAGGTTCTGTATTTACAGGTATAGGTTCCATAAAATATTAACAAATAGACAAAATATGTCGTTAATCGTTTCTGATGGCTATTTTATTTAGTTTTTCGAGGATTTGCTCCGCCTGTGTCATTATATCGTTAATAATCTCTGCAATACTCTTTATCTCATAAATTCTACCAACAACCTGGCCGCAAGCAATACATCCACGGTTTACATCTCCACTGAGATAGGCTTCTCTTCCCACCTTGCCAGAGATAACCGGCAACAGGTCTTGCAGAGTTGCTCCTTCTTTTTCCATATTTGCAACCGTTAGTGCTGCTTCATTCTTTATTATACGCGCCGGATTTCGAATAGAGCGTTCTACAACAATGGTATCTGTTTCTTGGGCCTGCACAAGCCACCGTTTAAAATTTTCATGCATAGGGCATTCCTTAGAAGCCATAAATCTTGTCCCCATAAGAATAGCATCCGCACCTAAGCATAACGCAGAAATCAGACCTTTACCATCACAAAATCCACCTGCCGCAACAACAGGGATGGAGACAGTCTCCGCGGTTTTCGGTAATGCAATTAGTGTCGGGACTTCATCCATTCCTGGGTGTCCACCACACTCAAAACCTACAATGGTAACCGCATCTACACCTACTCGCTCTGCTTTCTGGGCAAAACGCACAGCTGGAACTTTGTGAATGACCTTCACTCCTGCAGATTTAAGTTTTGGCAGGTAGGGCTCGGGATTTCTCCCGGCAGTCTCCACTACAGGAATTCCCTCCTCACACACAATATCCACATAAGTTTCAGTCATATCATTAGGCATAATCACAGGAAGCATGGAAATATTTACACCGAAAGGTTTATCGGTCATATCCCGGGTCTTCTTGATTTCTGCCCGTAACTCTTCTCCACTCGGAAAAGAAACCGCCGTGATAAAGCCCATTCCACCTGCATTGGAAACAGCCGATACCATTTCCGCTTTAGCCAACCATTGGAGCCCTCCCATCAAAATGGGGTATTTAATGCCTAACATTTTTGTAATTCGTGTTTCAAAAGTAAACATATTTCTTCCTTTTTGTTTTTGATAATATAAATGTATAAATACCCATTAATCAATATCCAGTCCATCTTCATTTAATTCTTCTTCAACAATTTCCTTGTCTACAAGAGGGGCTTCTTCTGTATCTTTTTTAACAGATACCTTAACAATTCTCCCCTTAAAACGATTTAGAATTATTTGGACCTTTGGGTCTTGCTTTATTTCTTGAGCAAGTTCCAGTGGCACAAGGTCATTTAGTAATCCTTTGCGTGAGGATTTTATAGCAAATTCATTCTGTCTCATTTCTTGTTGAACAATTTGTATCTGCTTACTCGGGAAGCCCAATTCATTTACAGTTTCGAGGATATACCGTTTTGTATCTCCTTCGGCAAGGCATGAAAGAGCATTGGTATCAGATGATTTAACCTGTATAACTATTGTTTCCGTTGTTGCATCATGACTTATCTTTACATCTCTTAAAGACAATGTTAGTGTCGCTTTTTTATAAGTAAGTTCACGAAGCACCCTTTTTGTAAAATCCTTATCTACCTCACCCCGATTTCCTGATACAGTTCTGGATAGTGAAGATACTGTTGTTGGTGCTGGTGCTCCTAAATTCGAGGTTGAAGATGTAGTTTTTACAGGTTCTTTTAGCTCTGTTTTTTCAGAAGAGGGTGTTTTTATCGTTTTTTTTTCCGTAGTATTCTCTTGCTGTGGATATGTGGAACGGTTTTCCTGAACAAATGCTTTTTTTGAAAATTGTATAGAATCTTCCAGCTGTATTAACTTTTCCAAAATAGATTCAATGGATAATTCGGTACCCACTTTACAATTTTTAATAAAGAACGCCTCTAATGCAGTCCGATGGGAAAGTTGTGAGGTAAAATTTTGGTTTAGTTCTGCTAATTGTTCAACAAACTTCATAAGTTGAATTATGGTGAAATTTTCAGCCTGTTCTTTTAACCGTTTAATATCTTCTTCCGGAAGAAAAAAGAAATTCTCCTGCTGGGTTGTTTTAAGAATAAGCAAATTTCGGATGTGTCGAATAAATTCCTCAACGAATTGATTTAAGTCTTTCCCTGAGGTTGAGACTTCATCAATTATCGAAAGAACCTTAGATATATCTTTACGCTGTAGAGCATATACCAATTGGTCAATTTTATCCGTCTCAATAAGCCCCAGAACATCCTGAACATCTTTATAGGTAATTTCACCCTCACAATAAGTCATAAGCTGGTCAAGAATACTTTCTGCATCGCGAACACCTCCATCCGCAGAGCGTGCAATTGCAAACAACGCCTCTTTTGTGGCTTTTCTCTTTTCCGCCTTTACAATTTGTTCCAGGAGTTGAACAATATCCGGCACAGCAACTCTTCGGAAATCATATCTCTGACAACGGGAAATAATTGTTGCAGGGATTTTGTGTGCTTCTGTGGTAGCGAGGATAAAAACAGCATGGGATGGAGGTTCTTCCAAAGTTTTTAACAGAGCATTGAAAGCCGCAGAAGATAACTGATGGACTTCGTCAATGATATATACTTTGTATCGTGCATGGGCAGGAGCCAAACGAACTGCTTCACGAATCTCACGGATATTATCTACACTGTTATTAGAAGCCCCGTCAATTTCCTGCACATCCAGATGCGTCCCTTTACTTATTTCGATACAGTTATTGCATTTATCGCAGGGTTCTGGAATAGGCTTATCCGAACTCTGGCAATTCAAGGCTTTGGCAAGGATACGAGCTGTGGTCGTTTTTCCAATTCCACGGGAACCAATAAATAATAGAGCATGATGAATCCGCCCCGAAGATACCGCATTTTTTAGAGTGCGTGTAATATGTTCCTGCCCCACAACTTCATCAAATTGTTGCGGTCTCCATTTTCGGGCTAGAACATGATATGTATCATTCGGTTTCGGCATAAAATATATTCCCTGCCATTTATGTAAAAAGTGCTCGCGCACCCACCTTCGAACGACATACCCAGAACGGCCACGGAGCAGTTAGCTCGGGCCCGGCAACCCTGCAGCACACAGACAGTATCAACTACGGCTGCTTCCTTCCGGACCTGACCGGGTTCGTTGCCTATCTGTTGAGCAGGACCAAGCCGTCAACACCACTTACTCCGCACCAGCTAAAGGGCATACCGCCCTCGGGAGGGAATTCAGCCTCGCTAAAGCGGATTTGCGAGTTCAGGAACGCCGCTTCGTTCCCACCTAGCGCGAGCAACTAATATTATAACGGATTAAACCACAGAAGGCAACATGGGAAATTTTTTATTCCAGATTACCTGCAAGTGCTGAAACCAAATTCGCCGTAGCAGAAGTTACAGGGGCATCACCCGGAACATTAAGGTCATAGGGGTTCGGGTCCGGAATATACCTGATAAACTCTACATGGCCATCCATATAAAGGACATTACAACCACCCGGAACATGATTGAATAAAGGCTCTTTGGATTGTGGTGTTGAAATCGTATCAAGCATTATCCATACGGAACTTTGAGCATTATTACTACTCGCAGGGTTATTGATATCTGTTATTAAAAATCTTTCGATTCCTTCTCTTAAACGATACACAATATTTCCTCCACCATTACCATATCCTGACCATGGAGAACCTGAATATGCAAGATTTGCATCGGAATCCATTACTTTAAGAAGAGCCCGAGGGTTACTGTTGTTAATATAGGCGACAACATCGCTTTAGTGCGCAAAGTAAAGTGCATCAAATGCTGCCCCAAATTGAATAGGTGCCGGTAACGAGGTATCGAATCCCGAAGGACTTATGGTAAGCAACAATCCGATTAAAAGAAATTGACTTAATTGAATAGCAGGTTTAAAATCATCAAAAACCCATCCCAAATAAATATAACTACAATCAATCTCATCACTCACTTGAACAAGGTTACCATTGACATCTTCAATCCTTTTCCTGGAATGAGATGCATTGGGGTCTGATGGACAAATTGCAATATAAGGGTCTGTTAAATATTCAGGATAAATCAAGTCTACTTGAGGACCCACTGCAATTGCTCGTTCTAATGTCGCCGGATTATAAGTTTGCATAGGAGGAAATCGTTCCCCTTTGCTCTCATTTGAATACATTTTCAGGACAAGCGCCCATTGCTTCAAATTATTCTGGCAACTTGACCTTCGTGCTGCTTCTCGTGCACGGGCTAATGCAGGCAATAATATTGCAGCAAGAATACCGATAATCGCGATAACAACTAATAATTCAATTAATGTAAATCCTTTTTTTATCATATAACTCTCCTTTCAATAACATTAAATTAAATGTCTCTAATTAATAATTATGAACAAAATATTGTCAAAAGTCAAGAAAAATACCCATTTTTAAAGAAAATATTTTAAATAAATATTGACTAATTAAATACAAATTAATAATATCAATGTTTTCAGAATTAATAATTTATCTCTGAAAAGGTAAATATTTTTTAAAATTCTGAATTGAAGGTAAATGGTTTGCATTTAAAAACATAGGGAAGGTTTTTATTGTACCCCTTATGGAACGGCGTTGGGAACGGTAAATCATGCGTAACGCAGTAATAGGCATAAGTATCGTTTTTGTAATAATATCCAACCCAATTACAACCGCTTTCCAAATCAGACTTTGTGGGCTTTTCTTAATTTTTTTTACAAGGGCTGTAATTATTTTAGGTGAAACAAAACAAGCAGAGCGAATAAGACGATTATCTTCTGTCATTTTCCATAAAAAATAATCTTCATATAATACCGGGTTGTCTTTTAAGATTCCTTCTTCAATGGCTCTTTTCCGTATTTCCGTTCCAGGATAAAATCGTAAAGAGAAAAATAAAGGCATGAATGGTCGTGGAGTTTTCGCTAATGTAATTGCAGTATTCAATCGGTCTTCTTGTGTTTCAAACGGATTGTCTAAAATAATATCGTAATAAATACCCACAGGATATTCAGAAATGATTTTTGCTGCATTTAGGAATGTTTCGGACTTTGTAGGACGTTTATATATCTCTAAGCAAGTTCGGTCACTACCACTTTGTAAGCCCATATTTGTCCAGGTCATACCCGCATCTACCAATATAGACATTCGCTCATGGGAAACTTCACGGGCTGTTGTTCTGGCAATAAATGGTAATCCGATACGCTCTTTGTATTTTGTGCAAAACTCTTTGATATATTCCATATCGGATGCAAAAAAACAGTCATCAATAATATCTACATAAAAAATAGGGGGACCTTCTTTCATGGCCAATTCTAATTCCTGTATAACATGCTGAACGCTCCGATGTCGTACAGGCCAGGTTCCGTATAATTTACGCAAAAAACGATTACAACAATAAGCACAGCCATAAGGACAACCCCGTGAAGTCATTATCTTATATACCTGCCCCCGATACCTTTTGTATCGCATAAGATGTTCAACCCGAACAGGCTCTATTTTTGTCCCCGTATCTACATAACTACGCTCCGGTATCTGCCTCAAAGGTGGAAGTATATCCAGATTTGTAATAAGAGGAGACAGAGGGTTGGTTTGTAATACTCCTTCTTCATCTATATAAGCAAGATTATTAATTTTTTTCAAAGCATTTTTATCCGCACCGTTTCTTACAGATACAAGAAATGCTTTCAGCGACAGTTCCCCTTCACCGACACAAACAAAGTCTGCTATTTGAGCACAACGGTCAGGCTCGGTAGTCGCTTCAATTCCTCCCCAGATAACATAGGTTTCAGGTAATACTTCACGCACTATTTGGGTTATATCCGATGCAACCTGAAAATCCTCTGCCGTTAAACTGATACCAACTACTTTGGGTTTTTCCTCCAATAAAAAATTTTTTACATGCTCATGTTGATTTCGTCCCGAATATTTTTTAAAAACAGGAAAATATAAAAGGACAGAATCGAACCTTTCCTGCCGAAGGAATAAATGCAATCCCTTTAACCCTAAAATGTCGAGGTTAGGTTGAGCAGAAACTAAACATATATCTGACATTCCCAGAAATTTCCTTAATAATGAAAACAATCATTTAAAATCTTCATATTCTATTCGTAGAAACATTCAAAAGAATGTTAAAATTTCGTATTACTTCATTATATAAAATTATTAAGGAATGTTTATAATAATGCTTTCGTTATTATATTTGTATTTTATATATACAACAGAAGAGAGGTATATATGAATTTTCGAAATCACATAAATTTTTTAAGCGTCTTTTTAATTTTACTTGTTTTTTTGTATGGCTGTTCCAATGAAGGAAAAGAGGAAATTATTCAGAAAAGAGAGATTTCTTCCACAGAGAAGGAAATACCTGTAATTCCATTACCGGCGTCCCAGAGATTACGATTACTACCCTCAGATACGGAAAACACGGGGCAACCAGATACAGGCTCTTTATCAGGTGCCCCACCTGAGCAGATTACAACTAAAAAAGAAGGACAGGAGATTGAAAATTCGGGAAATAAAATGGATATGGGCACTTCATCTCTCCCCGCAGGTGGTTTTGGAAAATTAGAATTGGAATGGAAAACACCGGAAGGTTGGCAGGAAGATACTACGAAGCCAATGCGTATTGTTTCTTTTAATGCAGGTGAAAATTCAGCATGGGAATGTTATATTAGCGTATTAATGTCGCAAGCAGGGGGAGTAGAAGCGAACCTGAAACGTTGGGCAAATCAGATGGGGAAAAGGGATATAGATGCTCAGGCTATTGAACAATTATCGGACATTACCCTTTTAGGAAAACAATGTAAACTTTTGGATATTACAGGTAATTACGAAGATATGCAAGGGATTACTCATGAGAATTATCGTCTTTTAGGGACTGTTTGCCCCTTGGAAAATCAAACTTTGTTTGTTAAAATGACAGGACCGGAAAAGGAAGTCACTCTCCAGCGGGATAACTTTATTAAACTATGTAATTCGCTTACATTAAAAAATTAAAAAGTGATTATGGAAGTAATAAGATGAAAAAAATTCTCCATTTTTTAGGGTCATATAAATTATCGGTTGTAATACTATTCTTTCTGATGGCAATTGTATTTTTTGGAACTCTGGCTCAAACAGAACATGGAATTTATGAGATACAAAAGAAGTATTTTGAATCTATTTTCGTATGGCACTGGTTAGGAAATTATATACCTCTTCCTCTCCCAGGAGGAGGGTTACTTATGGTTCTTTTATTACTAAATTTATTTATCGGAGGAGTTTTATTAGCCCCGAAAAGTATTAAAAAGCCAGGGATGCTCATCGCACATGGTGGTGTTATTTTGCTTATACTGGGTGGATTTTGGGGTGAGTTTTGGGGAAGTTATGGTCAAATCTCGTTATTTGAAGGTGAAACAAAAAGAACTTTCGAAGATACAAGAAAATGGGAAATTTATATCTGGAAATTGGATAAAGAAAAAAGGATACCCATTACAGAATGGATTATCCCACAAGAACAGTTTTCCAAATTACATGGAGCCTTACGAAAAAGTTTCTTTTCAAAAGAATTTCCCTTCGAAATAACATTGATGCGTTTTATGAAGAATGCTAAACCCCGATTTACCATTCCCGGTGTAGAACAGGGTATTCAGGGAGTACTGTTAGAACCGGCACCCTCGGAACGGGAAGAAGAATTAAATCTCGCAGGTATCTATGTAGAGGTTTCTGCCAAGGAACAACATCACTTAGGAATGCTCTGGGGTGGAGAAAAACAGCCCTGGGTTTTCGAAATACAGGATAATTTATACTCAATGGGAATAAGACACCAAAGAATGGAATTACCTTTCTCTATCAAATTAGAAAAATTTGTTAAGGAGTTTTACCCCCGAACCAACAAACCACGCTTCTTTGCAAGTGAAGTGGTATATTCTACAGAAAACTGGGAACAGAAAACCGTGATACGAATGAATGAGCCCCTTCGCTTTCAAGGTTTTACACTGTATCAAGCTTCCTGGGGGACAGAAAATGACAACTCTTCTGCACCTGTCTTTTCTGTTCTTGCGGTAACAAAAAACCCTGCAGAACAGATTCCCTTATATTCATGCATAATCATTTCCATAGGTCTGTTATTACATTTTTCCCAAAAATTAATAAGATTTTTGAAAAGTTCAAAAGGAGCATAAGTAGTTTAATGACTTTCTTTCTAATATCATCCATTATTATTTGCGGATTGGGTGCTTTAAACACTACAGAATTACCATCAGAAGTTCCTCAAACCGCAAAATTAATCATGCCCCAATGGGATAAGGAAATAATAACACAAGCAGAGAAATTACCTATTCAATCCGATGGACGCATAAAACCCTTGAGTACTCATGCCCGATTTTTACTTCTACGACTGAGCGGAAAAACATCTATAAAAAACCCAGAAGAAAAAAGTTTATCCCCAACAGAATGGTTCTTAAATTGCCTTTTTTACCCTGAAATAGCCAAACAATACCCAGTTTTTATTGTTCATGACCTATCCGTATTGGAAAATTTAGGATTACAAGGACATGAAAAGAAACGAGACCGATATACTTATAACGAATTGTTTCCTGCCCGCGAAGAATTAATGAATCAAGCACAGCAATACTCCCAGATACCTCCTACTCAACGAACGCGTATCCAGGAGCAGGTCTTAAATTTAGCCGATAATCTTCTCGCTTTTGAAGAAATCATAGGTTATCTGGATTTCACACGGTATAAGTATCCTATTTCACCCAATTCCTTATTAGATCAATTCTTCCCTGACAGAAAAGAGGTCTTTTTAGCAGAAATCGTTGAAACATTCCCACAAATAAAGAAAAAACTTAAAGAACTGTCCCAAACTATGAAGGAGGAAGAAACAAAAGAAGCCTTATTAGTAATTCGAAATCTATTAGGAGAAATAAGCCAACTTGTTCAAAAAGCAGAGCATTTTACCGTTATACCTCCCGACGACCCATCAAAGAAAGAATGGCTTTCTCCTTTAGATACCGCCATTCAAATTTTCGACCCTTCCATTGAAAATATACCGGATATTCATCTTTTCCTGCTTTTTACAAAATTAGAACAAGAAAAAGGAAATGCAGAACAATTCAAAAAGTTATGGACACAATTGGTAGAAAATATTACACAAATGGCAGGGAAAAGAGGAGAAGGAACCAGAATAAATCTGGAGGTTCTATATTACAAAGGAAAATTTTTATTCTATAGCCAATGGATATTCTTTTTGGCTTTGATTATAACTGCAATATGGTGGCTTTCTATAGAAAACAAATTTTTAAAATTTAGTGTATTTTCTGTCAATACACTTGCTTTACTTTTGCTTATTACTGCTATTACCTTGCGTTGTATTATTCGTGGAAGACCCCCTGTAACAACTCTTTATGAAACGATTTTGTTTTCTACAGCCACATCTGTTTTATTGGCATTCATTATTGAGCGTTTCACAAAAGATAATATTTCATTAAGTCTTGCCAGTTTTTTGGGTTTACTGGGTCTATTTATAGCCAATCGCTATGAAATGAAAGAAGGCACAGATACTATGCCCAGTCTTGTAGCGGTTTTAGATACCAATTTTTGGCTAACAATTCATGTAACAACCATTGTTATTGGATACGGGGCAGGCTTATTAGCCAGTGCTTTTGGACATGTCTGGATTTTAGGAAAGTTATTAAAAATTAAAAAAGATGATACAAATTTTTACAAACGGCTCTCACGAGGGATATATGGAACGATTTGCTTTTGTTTCTTTTTCTCTTTCATAGGCACCGTTTTAGGTGGCATCTGGGCATTACAGAGTTGGGGGCGTTTCTGGGGTTGGGACCCCAAAGAGAATGGGGCTTTACTGATTGTCCTCTGGTGTTTGATTGTAATCCATGCTCATTTAGGGAAAATTATTAACAGCCTGGGTGAAGCAGCAGGTTCTATTATTTTAGGTGTTGTTGTTTCTTTCTCATGGTGGGGGGTTAATCTATTAGGTGTGGGCTTACATAGTTATGGCTTTACACGCGGAGCCTGGAATTCTCTTCTTATCTTCTGGATTATCGAAACTCTACTTATCCTATCTGCCGCCTATATAAGTTTTACAGAAAAAACAACAGACATAAAGTAAGGGCGATTGACCAATCACCCCTACACATTAAAAATCATAACCCTTAATGTAGCACAAACATTTTGTCTGTGTTTTCCTTCTGTCCTTACCCCTACAAAAATAGTTATAAAAACCTTAAATATATTCCCTTACCGTAGCTGAAGCGTTCCCTACTTCGTAAATTTAAGTTCCTACCCTACAGAAAAACTCATCCTACAAAAATATAAATCTGTTATTATGTCCTATAGGTGATTATGTATTCCATTTGCTCTATTTTCCTGGGATAGCCAGCCAAAAAGATTGTTCTTTATTCTTCCGTAACTGTTATTTGTATTCTACCAACAAGAGGTATTAATTTTATTTGTTCGATAATATCCCCTTCTCCGATTTTAATGTGGGTTACATCTACCAATGGTTGATTGAATGTTGGGTCAACATCAATCCACTTGCCTATCCATACCTTTGCCCATTGATGAAAATAAAAACCGGGCTTTGGTGAATCTACATAAATTAAACCTGCTACTTCTCGTGCAGGTATCCCTAAGGCACGGGTCAGACCCACAAAAAGCAAACTATGTTCCGTGCAATCCCCCTCACGATGTTTTAATACATCCAGAGCATTGGTCAATTGTGCGGAATAAGAGGTCTTCATATTTTCTTTTACCCAGACACAAATTTTTTGAACGGCTTCCCACGCATCTGTTGTATCTCCGACAATTTCCTTCGCGGTTTTTATCATTTCCGGATGGTCACTTTGCACAAAACTACTGGGCTCTGCCCAGCGTTTTACCTCTTCGTCCTGCACAGGAAATGTAAGTTTTGGTATGGATTCCGCATTTAATTTTGTAGCGGTAAAGATGAATTTATCTCCTTCCGCGGTTATTTGCTGACGCTCATCACAAAAGAGATGGTTTTCTTTTAGGGGTCCGTTCAATATTAATTTCAGGTGTTCGCGTTCGCGGGGATTTTTGATAGGTTTATCTACAATTGCAGCGTTGGAGACGAGCACATCATTACTATAATTAATATCCTGGGCTATTTCTTTAGGTTCCAATCGCATAGTAAAAATTTCACCTGCAATATCTTCCAATACCAGACCTTCTTCTGTAACATACGAAGTTTGTTCCAGATTGAGAATATTCACTTTCGTCTGGATTTTGTATAACTTTGTTGTTACACCATTAAACAGCCGTTCTTCTGTTCCAACAATCGTTGAAATGCAGGTAAGTTCCTGTTCATAAAGCGGTTCAAAAAGGAAGGAAACCAACTCATCACCTACTTTCGGCTTTTGGGACATCCATAACTGAAACTTCAAGGTATCCTTTAACTTCTCCTGAGGTAGGGGCAAATATCGCTCTACGCTTTGTCCTGCCAACTTTTTTATTAATTTCAATTGATTGTCTTGCACCTGAGCATGGAATTCGGTCGTTGATAATAAATCCGTCAATGTATAATCAATAGAAATAAGTTCGCCTGTATGTGCGTATATTCGCATGGAACTTACTTTCATCTCCTGTTTTACTCCGCTCATATTCATACGGAATGTTCCCTCTTCTGTAAAGTAAACGCGTCCTCCTTCTCCTAAAGACAAGACCTGTTGCATAAATCCTACCTTACCTTTGTTCAAATACAGTCCGAACCATCTTTCCCCTGCAAATCGTGAAGGATCTATATTCTCTTGAGCCATAGCACCAGCACATAATAAAATGAGTGCCGTCTGTAATATTGATAACCTCGTATCCATAGATTTCCTTTTCTTATTTTTGATTTTCTATTTCTTTATCTCAGCAATTTTTATTAATCGAACCAACAAATACTCAAAGGGAACAAGTTTAAAATAATAGGATATTATAAGTAAAACGAGAATAAACACGAAATTGATAGCAAGGGAACCCGGGTAAAAGACATAAAGGAATAGATAACACAAAAAAATACCCTGAGGAAGTAACACTTTCCCCCAATCAAATAAAATACAGGTTTTCCTCACCCAGACAGTTTGTATTAAATACGAAAAAAAGAAACTTATTAATGAAGCCCATCCCGCCCCTACCATACCTATATATGGTATCAACAAAAAATTTAGTCCTAAATTGATACCTACCGTGCCTATATTTGTGATAGTAACCACATAAGGGCGGTTTGTTGCGATAAGCGTTTGCCCAGATATACCTGACAATACGGCAAATACAATCCCTGCTAATAAAGGGACCAATATAGTAGTAATTTCCATATATTCTTTAGAAAATAATAACAAAATAATGTATTTTTGAATAAAAGGTAAGAAAAAGATACCCAGAAAACTCAATATAGCAATAACATTTTGCGATTGAATAAAAAACCATTCCGCATCTCTTTCTTGTTTTGTGGCAAACAATTCTGAAATACGGGGAAGGTAGGGCAAGAGTAGCGAATTTAGCATACGCGAAGCGATATGACATAGCCTTTTTGCCATTTCATAAACGGCAACCTGAACAGGACTACCTGTTAAAAATAATAGGACTACCGTATCAAACCGCTGAACCAGATAATTAAGAATTGTATTTATCCACAACACCCAGCTAAATTTTATCGCGGCTGTAATTTGTGCTACATCCAATCGCAACGAATGCCCCGTTGGCAACGACCACCACAAAAGAACAACCGTCAAAAGGTAACTTATAATATAGGCAAAGGATAATGAAACAATTTTACCCTTCAAAACGACCAAAACAATAACAGAGAAAAGAACTTGTAATACGGACGCAATTGCAACACCTATAGCCCTTTTCCCAAAAACCTGAAAACCAGAGAGGTTCGCCAGTAAAATATCCCTTAACAAACCAACAATAAAGAGAAACGGGACAATCCATAAGTAAGAAAGCATAAGAGAGGAGTTCGAAAAACCATTCTGGACAGAGGTAATTCCATAGAACACACACCAGATAATAAGTGTAATCAAGGATATTACAATAGAATTCAACAGGGAAAAGGTAAGTAAGGAGGAGGACAAATCTCCCTTTAATTCATCGGAAGCACCACCGATAAGTTTTGGAATAGATACCTGCAACCCATAACCAAAAAACAGAACAAATCCGTCTGCCCAGACCAGTATCAAGGAGAAAACCGCCACTTCCTCCTTATTCAGAGAAATAGCAAACAGCTTGCCTACAATCAGCAGGGCTACAAGATTAATAACCGTGCTTAACCACGACCAAAATGCCCCCTCCAAAACGCCCGATTTCTTTGTTTGCAAGGTATTATTCATGAACCCTATTTCATTGGTTAGTTTTCATCTACTCCGTTTTTAGTTCGGTTTCAGGAAGGTAGTGTAAGTTCCTTTTCAAACTTATTAAGATAGTAATTCGCTACAAGAAGTCCAATATATATTGTCGGAACGGCAATGGCAGTTAGAACCATAACCGATAGGATATAAAGCATTCGCGGGGGACCGGCTTTCTGACGCGGAGTTAATGCTTTGGACGCTATGCGTAATTCACTTTGAGATTTTTCAAGATTTGCTAAAGCATTTTGATAGGTTATGTTTAAGTTTTCAACAATCTGTTTCAATTGTATTTCTTCGTCCTCTAATTTCTGTTTCTCTGTCTTTTTCTCGGCATAAACTTGCCTAAGATGGGCTATTTCCTGTTCTAAATCTGCAATCTGTTTCTGCAAGGCTTCTTTTTGAGCCGTTTTTAAGATTTGTTCTTTTTTATACTCCTCTACATCTGGAGAAGTATTTTCTGTTCCTGGCACAGGGGTCCTATCTGTTTGACCTTTTTCGTTTAATTCTATCTCTTTGGCTAATTGCTCGATTTCTAAATTCAAGTTTGTTTGCTGTATTTTAAATGATGTAATTTGATTTTCCAGTTCCTGAATTCGCATTTCCATACTGGGCAAATGATAGCCTGCCTCTATTTGCTCTAACGCCTTTCTACTATTTTCAAGCTCCGTTTTTTTCTCGCCAAGTGCTTTTTCAAGATAGGCAATACCATCTTTTAAAGGGTCCTGGCGGAGAGCCTCAATCTTTGTCATTCCCAAATCTGCCCAATAGTTACATACATCCGCCGACAATTGTGGATTTTTAGAGGTAAACTGCAATTGGATTATTCGTTGATATTGAATATGGTTTGTCCCCTGAAAAAAGATTTTCGATTTTATTGACATTGATTTACGCAATTTGGTTCTACTTAACTTTATATCTTTAAATTCCTCTTTTTGCGAAAGATAAAGAAGAACTTGTTCGACAATTTCATCTGAGTTATATATCTGTTCATAATCTGGCATAGGGAAAGTAGGAATGTCATTTAAGGTAAGGAAACTCACACGGTAAGGAGTATCTTCCCTCCCATCTAAAATGCTGGGAATATAATCCCGAGCATTTAACGGAACCGGTGTCATTACCAACAATGTAGTCGCTGTATAATAATCGTCCATTAAGAAAGAGACTCCCGCTGTGATAACACCAACAATCAATGTAGCACCGATGGTAATAAAAATAATTTTCCGTATCATGGTTTTTCCCTTAAAAAATTGTGGTTCAAAAAAATACAGGTAGAATTATAAGTCAAATTGTATAGATTTACAAAATAAAAAACATTGGATAAAATTTGATGTTTATCTCTTTTGCTAAGTCTTAAAATAGAATGATAACCGATAAAACATAGATAACAGATTTATACTTTCTTCACAATCGTAAGGGCACGGCATACCTCTCATAGGACTATAAGAGCAAGAAACTTGTAGCTGAAGCCTCCCGGCTTCGGGTTCTTTCCTCTTTGTATACTTTGTGTAAGTTCTCTGTGTTTTCTATGGTAAAAAGAATTAACCACCGAGGACACAAAGAAAATATTACACAAAGGACACAGAGAAAGTGAGGGCAAAACATGTTTTGCTCCTACATCGTGAAATCTGTTAAAAGTCTTTGTGTTCTTTATAGTGGAAAGATTTATTCCCTTAAAAATACCCGAAGCGGGGATGCTTCAGCCACATTGAATAAAATAACGCATGATGGACATTTTCCATTCGTTTTTATCCGTGTTTATTCATGCCGTTCGTGGTTATAATTTAACTCATTTAATTCTCTCTATAAAGAGGAAAAGTAGCATATACCAAGTTAAGATATTTCTTTTTCTCTCCTATTTTTGGTTTTCTTTATAGATAGTTTACTCTGTGTTATATATATACTAATGTTTTATAATAACCCTACTTTTTTAATATAATATCTCATAGATATATCTTCTAAAAAGTTTTTATTAATCGAACGAATTAGAGGCAGGATATATGACATTTACAGAATTCTATAATCTTATTTATGGGCATTTTGAGGATAATTGGAAAATCTACGCTATAGTCCTTGCATTTATGATACCTATTATTATTGTTACACGAAAATGGTCTCTTCCTGTAATTTTCTATACCCTTGAGACAACCATTTACCTCGTTCTTATGCATATTATCGTCCATGTATTCGTAATAGTAGTTGTTTGGTTCAAGGTAAATACCAGCATGCGGGCTCTCCGAGAAGATGGCACCCCTGCAGAAGTCCCCGATTGGGCAACTCCCCTTTATGATTTCTGGAATTTAGAGGCATACATACCCAAATGGATTGCCTATGTAGAAATTGCCTTCGTAATAACCATTATCCTACTTGTCATCTGGTTCCGTCCCCCTGTTCTGGGTCCTGTCAAGTCAAAAAGGGCAAAAAGAAGATCGAAAGAACAATCCGCTGTCCGCGAAGAGATGGAAAAGAAGAAAGCGCGTTATATGGATGACATCATGCCATAACACAACAAGGCAATCATTATAGCATTATTCACATATCAACCTATCCCCCTGTTATTGATTTTTAACGATAGATAAATTTATAATTTAAACATCACTAAAAAACGATTATAACTTTGAAGGTTTTTTTAAATTTAAGTATGAATTCAGAAATTAAGAAAATTGAAGATAAAATATGGTCTTTAATAAAAGAAAGCCGTTCGGAAAAGGTATCCAAAACGGTTATCCGACGGAAATTAAGCCGTCAGGGATATAAACTTTCAGATATTGAAAGTGCAATAAATCAGGTTTGGGAAAAACGAAAGGGGACAAAAAAGGAAACTTCAAGGAATTTACCCAAATTCGTCCCTACAACCTTTTACCTTACCGAAAATGACCGGGTAAAACTAACCGATGATGCTTATTGTGCCCTACAACGGCTACATTATTACCAGATGCTTTCACCCATTGATAGAATTCTACTCCTTGAACAAATAGAGAATGCCCCATCAAGGATACATTTTGCAAAATTGATAGATATATTAGACACAATACTTGAGGGACGCTATGGTTTTGATAATATAAGAGTAATAATGTCTGTGGCTTTTGGAGACAAATCTCTTTTTATGTAATTTTTTAGTTACTCTTAGTATTTTCCGCTGGCTGTGTGCAGAACAATTCCTGCAAAATAGGGGTTAATTGGTCTATCCAATGAAATCCTTGCTCGTATATGAATGTATGAATTTGATAACAGAGAGAAAGATTTAAAAAAATATACCGTTTATAAGTTATGGAAAAGAATAATGGAGTATTAACATGAGTAAATATTTAGTTGTTGTAGAATCTCCTGCGAAAGCACGAACGATTAATAAATATTTAGGGAAGAATTACCATGTAATATCCAGTTATGGACATATTCGTGACTTACCTCAAGAGCGATTGGGAGTTGACCTTAAAAATGATTTTAAACCGGAATATACCATACTTCCGAAATCACGAAAAGTCGTCACACAGATAAAGAAAGAAGCAGAGAAAACGGATAAAGTTATTATAGCCTCCGACCCGGACCGTGAAGGGGAAGCCATTGGTTGGCATATTGCAGAGATACTACGACCCACCCAGAAACCTGTGGAACGGATTACTTTTAACGCTATTACAGAAAAAGCCATTCGTGAATCTATAAAAAATCCCCGCAGTATTGATATGAACCTTGTAAATGCCCAACAAGCCCGACGGATATTAGACCGTCTTGTGGGCTATAAACTCAGTCCATTAGTGCAATGGTCTGTCCGTAAAGGATTAAGTGCTGGACGAGTGCAGTCTGTTGCTGTGCGTTTGGTCTGTGAACGCGAAGAGGAAATTCGTAATTTTATTACACAAGAATACTGGACAATACAGGGAACTTTTGAAAAACAGAATGGCGAATCCTTTTCTGCCAAACTTGTGAAAATAGAGGGTAAGGAACCTCAGTTAGCCAATGAAACAGAAACGCAAGCGATTATTTCTCAGCTGAAGGATATAAAGAATTACCGCGTTGATAGTATCGAAGAGAAGGATGTTCGCCGAAATCCTCTTCCTCCCTTTATCACCAGCACCCTTCAGCAAGAAGCCTCTCGCAAACTTCGTTTCGCTCCCGAATATACCATGCGGTTGGCACAGGACCTCTATGAAGGTGTTGAATTGGGCGAAGAAGGTGCCGTCGGTTTAATTACCTATATGCGAACGGATTCTCTTCGTATTGAACCGGATGCCATTTCAGAGGTGCGTGATTTCATCCTGCAAAAATATGGTGATAAATACCTGCCAGAGAAACCTAATTATTACCGTTCCAAAAAAAGGGCTCAAGACGCTCACGAAGCCATACGACCTACCTCTGCCACACGAACCCCGGAAGAAGTTAGAAAGTATTTATCCGAAGACCAGTGCAAACTTTATACACTTATCTGGCAACGATTTCTCGCATCACAAATGACACCTGCCATTTTTAAGCAACTTATCGTAGAGGTTGAAGGTGCCCAGAAAAAATTTGTCTTTCGTGCCACAGATACTACACCCGTGTTCGATGGATTTACAACTATCTATGAAGAGACACAGGAAGATACCAACGGTGATGAAGAAAATGGAAAACAAAGATTACCCGCACTTCAGGTAAACGAAGATGTGCAGGGTACAGATTTTTTAGGGGAACAGCATTTTACAAAACCACCCGCCCGATATACTGAAGCCAGCCTTATTCGTGCTTTAGAAGAGAAAGGTATCGGCAGACCCAGCACATACGCTCCGACAATGAAAACAATTCGTGACCGTGGCTATGTTGTGCGTGAAAAAGGGAGACTAAAACCAACACCTTTAGGAGAGGAAGTAAATCGTCTGTTAGTCCAATTATTCCCGGATATTTTAGATTACAGTTTCACAGCAAAGATGGAAGAAGAACTGGATGAGATTGAAGATGGAAAACTAACATGGCAGAACTTACTGAAAAATTTCTATGACGCATTTCAAAATGACCTAACCGAAGCACAAAGAAATATAGTCCGTGAAATCTTCGGCAAGGATGTTGTTTGTGAAAAATGTGGAACCGTGCTTGAAGTGCGTGAAGGCAGGTTCGGATTTTTCCTTGCCTGTCCCAACTATCCCGATTGTAAGTCTATTAAATCCTTACCCAAAGTATTAAACCGCAAGACGGATAAAAAATGCCTTAACTGTGGGAAACCGTTAAACCTTCGCTATACCAAATCCGGACCCATACTCCTATGCACAGGCTACCCGGAGTGCAAATCTATATATGCCTTTGATGAAAATGGTGAATTATCACAAATTGTATCGCAAGAACCTCAAAAAACAGATGAGAAATGTCCCAAATGCGGTGCAAACCTTGTTATTCGCAAATCGAAGAATAACGAGGAATTTTACGGCTGTGAGAAATATCCTAAATGTCGGTTCACCAAACCGATGGATTTGAACATAGAGTGTCCCAGAAAAGGATGTGGGGGAAAACTTCAATATCGTATGAGCAGGCGCGGTCGCTTTTTAGGTTGTTCAAACTATCCGGATTGTCAGGTAATCTTGAACGGTGAAATACAAAAAAATACACCCTGTCCGAAATGTGGCTATTCCTGGACACTTCTACAAAAGAAACGCGGTGGCAAAAAACTTTTAGTCTGCCCCAATCCGGATTGTAAACATCAGGTTGCCATTGAAGAAACGGAAGACGATTCCCGAGAAATTTGAGGTTATAATCAATCATTGTTAAAATAAACAAATTATGATTGATTCATCGCTGGAATATTTTTTTGAACATTTACGGGTTGAAAGGGGACTTTCTGCACATACAATTCGGGCGTATGAGTGTGATTTAGAGCATTTCTGTGATTATATTCAGAATAAAGCACAAGCCTTTTCAACGGATGCCGAAGAAACACGCAAGCAACGCGTTATTGCAGACCTTGAAACATTAAAGAAAGCAACACGAAACGACATCCGTTCTTTTCTTGCGCATGTCCAAAGTTCGGGCGGGTCTGTGAAAACAGCATCCAGAAAACTTTCCGCATTAAAAACCCTATATCGTTTTCTTGTTAGGCAGGGATTGCTGGAAACAAACCCCGTCATGACAACACGCACTCCTAAACAGCGTCGTTACTTACCCGCCGTATTATCCATAGATGAGGTATTAAAGTTGCTTAATGCGGTAGATGGTGAAGACCCCATTTCTTTGAGGGACCGCGCTTTGTTAGAGGTTCTCTATTCCACCGGTATGCGTGCCAATGAGTGTGCAACACTTACCATTGCTTCGGTGGATTTGAGTTCTGGGCTTGTCCGTGTGTTTGGAAAACGCCGAAAGGAACGGCTTGTCCCTTTGGGTTCCTATGCGAAACAATATCTAATGAAATATTTGCTGGTTCGGTCGGAATTAGGGAAGCCTACACATAATATTGTTTTTGTTAATGCACGGGGCGGACCGCTTACGACGCGAAGTATTCAGCGTATTGTCGAAAGATATGCAAGAGAGGTATTGCCTTATCGTGATGATGTTTCTCCTCATACGCTGCGACATAGTTTCGCAACGCACATGTTAGACGGTGGAGCAGATTTGCGTGTTGTGCAGGAAATTTTGGGACATGAGCAATTATCCACGACACAGATTTATACACATATTAGTATTGAACATCTCCGCGAGGTCTATTTAAGAACCCATCCCCACGCATGAACAGTTGAACGAGTTAGACGCGTCCCAATTCAATTCTCCGCCAGATTTATAAAATACTGAATAATTTCCGTATCACCCCAGTTAGCACTTCCTATATGAGAATAAACAATCCCTCCCTGCGAATTAATAATCAAACCGCAGGGAACATTATCGCCACATAAAGACCTCAAAAATTCTTTTTTGACCATCAGAATAGGAATTGAAATATTTAACTCTTTCTGCACCTTTTCAATATCTTGTTTTTTACCTTCTGTCAGTGCCAATACGGACATGTTCATATCTTTAATCTCATCATAGAGTTTCTGAACCGTCATCAAGGTTGAAAGACAATGAACACATTCGGGATGCCATACGAATATGAACAAAGGCTTGTTCCTGAAATCATTGAAAGAAATCTCCTTTCCTTCCATACTTATTGCCGTTGCTGAATAATCCAGATTTTGATGAGATTGTATCTTCGGCGTTTTTAATGAGACCATTTCTTTTTTGGCTATCCAGAACTTTAATGTCTTTGCTCCAATAACAATTCCGAAAACGGCAAGGAAGATCGTAAGAAAAATTCCTAATAAAAAGCCAAACAAAAAAGGTTTCCATGCTGTTTTTTTGGGATTGCCATCACTCATTATGTTCTTTCTGTTCTTTTTCTAACTGTTGGTCTATTTCAAACCAATGTTTTAATCGTTCCAAAAATGTTTTTTCCATACCGCGTGGTAAGGGCTGATAGAAAATGCCTCGTTGCAAACCGTAATCCTGAGGGATGTAACCTTCTTCCGCATCATGTGGATATTGATAACCAACACCATGACCTAACATTTCAGCACCGCGATAATGCGTGTCTCGAAGTGCTTGAGGAACCGGTACCGTAGTTTGCGATTTCACCATTTCCATTGCCTTTTCAATGGCTAAATATGATGCATTGCTTTTAGGGGCACATGCAAGATAAGTTACCGCCTGTGCTAATATAATCCGCGCCTCGGGCATACCAATAAATTCGGTAGCCTGCCATGCAGAGACAGCAACAATCAGAGCCATAGGGTCTGCATTACCTATGTCTTCCGCTGCAGCAATACATAATCGCCGTGCAAGAAATCGGGGTGGCTCCCCTGCCTCTAACATGCGAGCCATCCAGTATAAAGCAGCATCGGGATGGCTTCCCCGAATACTTTTTATAAAGGCAGACGCAATGTCATAATGTTCATCGCCTGTTTTATCATAGTGCAGAAGTTTTTCAGAAACGCAATCCTGAACAAGTGCCGTATCAATATGGATTTTCTTGTTATTTTCCTTTGCTGTAAGTATGGCAAGTTCCAAAGCATTTAAGGCTCGTCTTGCATCTCCTTCACCGTATCGAGCAAGAAACCGCAGTGCCTCATCATCAAAGGTAATTTCACAATCCTGAAAACCATTCTGGGGATGTTGAAGTGCCTTCTGTAAAATCTGAAAGATACTTTCTTCGTTGAGCGATTCAAAACGGAAAATCTGGGAGCGGGAAAGTAATGGAGAAACGATACTGAAGTAGGGGTTTTCGGTCGTAACACCAATCAATATTACATGTCCCATTTCTACATCGGGAAGCAAAGCGTCCTGTTGTGAACGATTAAACCGATGTATCTCATCGATAAATAAAATCGTGCGTCGTTTTTCTCGTTGCAAACGCATTCGTGCCTTTTCTAATACCGTTCGCAATTCACGGACATTTGAAGTAACCGCATTAATAGGTTCGAAGAAAGATTGTGTATGTCGGGCAATAATTCGTGCCAGGGCTGTCTTTCCCGTGCCTGGAGGTCCCCATAAGATTAAAGAGGTAAGACAATCGGTTTCGATAGCTCGCCGTAATGCCTTTCCCGGACCTAATATAGCATCCTGCCCGATTAGTTCATCTATGGTGCGAGGACTAACTCGGCGCGCCAAAGGCATATAGGCAAGGGATTTGGGTTGTTCGGATTTTTCAAATAAGTTATCCATTGTTGGTTTCTGTAATCTATCATTATTTCGATTTTATCTGACGAATATGGGTTTCATAAAAATCCCGCAAACTGCGTTTCGAGCCCTGTCCTTGCTCTTTAATATACGCCAGGGCTGTTCTTGGGTGTTGATTTAAAACCCCTGTAACAAGATAGGGCAATTCATAACCCCATTTCAGGTCCTCCTTCAGTCGGACAAAATACCGTTCTATCAAATCCAGAACAGGTCTTAAATCATATTTCGGGTTATCCATAAAACTTAGTATAAGTTCTGTTGTGCAATTGCCTGCGGCTCTACCCATGCCATATAAACTACAATCTACAAATTGGGCCCCTGCCAGAAGTGCCTCTACGGAATTGGAAAAAGCCAATTGCCGATTATTGTGGGTATGTATCCCTATCGCTTTGCCCGGAAGAGCATGGATATATTTCTCTGTTAAATATCGAATATGCTCCGAATAATAATAGCCAAAACTATCCACGATATAAACCAAATCCACGCGGGATTGGGCTATTTTCCTCAAAGCCTCATTTATAAGACCCTCCTCTACTGTGGATACTGCCATTAGATTTAAACTCACCTCATATCCAAGGTCTTTCATATATTGAGCGATTTTTAATCCTTCATCTACTTCAGGAACATAACATGCCACACGCACCATAGAAATAATGCTTTCCGATTTTGGCACAAAATCATCTAAATTCGTCCTGCCTACATCACACATTACTGCTATCTTTGTATCACATTCATAAGCCACATCACGCAGGTCTTCTTCATTGCAAAAACGCCATGGACCAAATTCATCTGTGGAAAAGACGCGCTTATCTGCACGATATCCCAACTCCACATAATCCACTCCCGCTTCTGCCAAACCATAAAATACCTCTTTCACCATACTCTTCGGAAAATCCCAATTATTCATTAAACCACCATCTCGAATGGTTACATCTAAAATCTTTACTTCGGGGCGATACATAAGAAAACTCCAATAGTATAATTTTTTGAATATTTATTACTTGTCAAAATATTGTAAAGTATTTTAAAATAAATTGATATTATGTTAAAATAATGTTTATTATACTATAATGAGAATAAATTTTCTTATAAAATGATTTGGAATTAGGAGAACCTGAAAATGACACGGTTTGTTTTATTAATGCTCGTTGTAGGTTTGGTATTTGCAATATCTGCATCTGCTATTGAACCTGCGTATGTAGGTCCCTTAGGGAACCCTGAAGAACCTGCTTTACGTCCTTATAAATGGATATGGAGAGGAATTGCTGCCTTGGGTCATCAGACAAAAGAGAAATTTGTTGAGGGGAACATGAATACACCCATTTTGGGCACAGTTGAAACGGCACGGGGAATACGAAATGGTTCCACAGAGTTTTTGTATAGTTTTTGGAAAGGTATATTATTTACATGTCCACCCCAACAACCCAAATATTATCAGGAAAAGACGGAATTGACAAAACGAGTTGAAGCAGATGCCGTGTGGAGAAATGTAACAGAGTTTATGTGCAGTGGTCCTGCATTTCCGATGCTTGTTGCTTTAGACCATGTCCAGGTTGAAAGTGATGCCAAGGTTCAGGAACGGCTTGTTAAAGCACGGGAAATACAGGCCGCACGCCGTCAGGCACAACAATCACGACAGATAAAAGGCAATCCTGTGGAACAGGCACAGGAAAAATATCTGGGCGACCGTATTACCATTAAAAAAGACAAGAGTAAAAAATACCCCAAAAACCTACTAAAATTAGCCAAATAAAAACCTGCACGAATACCGTCCCAATCTTAATTAATATTACCAACAGATTTTATTTAGCCGAGCCACCACATTGGGATATAAGTTTTTTAATAGCGGATTCGCGTGTGGGTAAGAGCCCCGCTTTTAATACTGATTCCGCATAATAAACTGCTTTTTTACAATCCCCCTGTTTCTTATATAGAAAAGCAAGTTCAAAAGACGATTTGCCACCTGGTAAAATTTTGTGCCCTTTTATCCATGTTTCCTCTGCTTTAGATAAATCATTTGAAAGTTGATAAATTCGTCCTAAATAATAATGGGCATTTTCCAGTTCTTCTCGTTTTTGTACTTTTTGAAGCCATTGTTCTGTATACGGAAGTGCTTCTTCGTGTTTTCCAATACGCAACAGAGAATCTACTAATAATTCATATGCATTTTTTTGGGGATATTCCTGTGATTGCACGGCTTGCTTCAAGTATTCAGCCGACTTTTCAAACTCCTGGTCTGCCCAGCAAAGATAACCTAAACGATAAAAGACATAGGTTCGATTAAATTCGCCCGTGAACCGCGAGCGTGTGGCCAACTCATATATCCTTTTTGCATCTTCTGTGTTTTTATTTTGTTCCAATGCTTGAGCAAGTTTCATGAGATTTTCACCAACATTATCTTCCAGCCGTTGCAGGATAGGAGGCCCGAATATCTGATAAGCGAGAGTTACAATAAGAATTGCCACCAGTACAATAGCCGACAAAATCAGGGTCGGTTTGAGTAAGAAAAATAAAGAAGATTGCTGGCTTGAATTACTTGAATTAATATCATTTATTTGTTTTGCTGTATTGGTTTCGTATTTTATATCCATAAATTTATCCCTGTCTTATTGGTTTTTTAAATATGGAGCCAGGATTTGTTCTAAATTTTTCAACACATTTGAATTGGCAGGTAACGACTGCTTTAAAGACTGATATTCAAATTTTGCTTCCGATATTTTTTTGAGCTGAACCAGAGTTTGCACAAGCAAAGCTCGGGTTTGTGTATTATTCGGGTCAATCTGTAAAGCTTGCTGTAACTTTTCTTCTGCCTCTTTATATTTCTTTTTCTTATAAAGAATTTCAGCCCATGTATACATTACTTTTAATTGCGTGCTTTTGCTTGTAACTTTACTGGCAAACGGGAAACAGGATAAAGCACGGTCCTCAAAACGAAGCTTTTGATAAATAGTAGCAAGGTTCGCAAAAATCTCACCCTTGTTTTCACCCTCCAATGCTACATTTTCATCAAATACAACCTCTGCTATCCATACATATCTCAAAACAATAGTTTTGTATGGAACTTTATTTTTTTCATCCTGTTCGATACTTGCAATGACCTCACGCGTTATCCCCAACCAATCAATTTGCTCTTTGGGCTGATTTATTTTTTGTATGAAATCAGGAATATTAGGCGTATTCTTGAAATAAGACATTAACTTATTACGGACATTTTCCAACCGTTGTTCCTTGGGAACGGTTTGAACAACGGTTCCCCATGTGGTTAAATCCTCCGGATTTAGTTTTAAGGTTTCCAGAATAATTTCGGACGCCTTACGGGGGTCATTTGTTTTTCTTAATATTTCCTGATGTATCATCAATGCTAACTGAGACAATGTCGGAGCCATTGTTTTGGCATCTTTTTTGAACTTTGCATAATTTTTTTCAAGGAAGGACAAATACTCATCCGGATAGCCCTTTTGTTTCATAACTTGAGCATATCTTGACCAGAGTTCGATATTTCCCGGCTCAATAGAAAGGGCGCGTTGAACAACCTTTGCACAACCGTCATAATCTTTAATTGCCAAATGCGCCTGTATAAGAATTTGTAGCA
>Ga0116168_1000565_pt1 | contig 35116 bp, 27 predicted proteins | sample AD_UKC129_MetaG_FD_89795 | JGI IMG/M metagenome (GOLD analysis project Ga0116168, IMG submission 89795) | Active sludge microbial communities of municipal wastewater-treating anaerobic digesters from Canada - AD_UKC129_MetaG | ecosystem: Engineered > Bioreactor > Anaerobic > Digestate | place...
ACCAGCGAGCTGTCATCGTTGTGCGAGGCGGACAGGTCAAGCACGAAGACGATGTCGCGGGGCGTGAGGACGGCGGTGGCCGTCGCCGACACATTGACCGAGCGAAGGCCGAATACGCCGGCGAAGAAGGCCGGCACCGGCCCGGCCGGCGAACCGGCCGTTCGCCGGGCCCGGACCCGCACCGCGTTGGGAAACGCCTCCGTCGGCTCAAATACGTATTTGCCGTCCGGCCCAATGTGCGCGTGACCGAAAATAACGTCGGTTGCCGGGTCAATCCGGAGGGGTTCATTCAATACGGTGTTTCGCAGCGCGTAATCGGCGGCGGTCATCCTGGCCCGGGCCAGCGGGTTGTCTGCGCCCTTGGCCCCCAGTTCCGATGCGGCGGCCAGGGCCGCCGCGTCCGCCGTTCGCTGGAGCTCGGCACGGACGTGGTAGATCAACCCGACGTCGATCGTCAATGCAGTGAAGGCCAGAAGCGTGGTGGTACTGACCGCCACGAGTGGGATCACCGAGCCGCGACGATGGTAATGCTTCGATTGCAAAAAGGCTGGTTGGGCAACGGTTCTCATGCGATCTCCTCCAGTGCGTCCGGTTGCTAACGGGGTTTGGCAATTGCTGACGCCCCGGCATACGGGAACGATCACGGTTCCTGGAAGCTGCCCCTGATTTCCACAGGAGAAGATAAAATACGCAGAGAGCAGGCATCCTGAAAAAAACTCTCCCAATGGGGAGTCTGCCCCCACGCGAGCGATAATCCCCCGCCGGGAGGCGGGAAAAACGAGATCCGGCCGTCTATCCGGCCGTCCAATTTCTGACATCAGACCTTAACGCGTATAACGATCAGGAAAACTGGGCCAATATTGATTTTTGTCCGTCCTGCGATCCCCGAGCCGCCGGCTGCCTCCGGCCGGTAGCCTGCCTGCAAGGGGGGTGCTATTCACAGGCGGCAGGCCCGCATCACCCACGACTGAACTTGGTGACGTACTCAAGATAGATCGATGAGTTTGCAGGCGTCATCACGGCGCGAGCCGGGGCAATTGGTCCCTGAACGATCAGACAGGGGGCTATCCTGCCGATATTCAATAAGTTAGGATGAGAGACGGATTCGATTACAGGACTCCTGGAAAGGAACACAGCCGCACATGAGCTTCTTTATCCCTACGGGCGCAACCGGCAACGGGCTGAGCCTGGCGACCTTCGGCCGGTCCGGCGAGTTGATGGGTTTTTTCTATCCACGCATCGACTTCGCCCAGAACGTCCGCGAAGGCATGTGGGGAGTGCGGTTTCCGCATCGCCCGGAGCACGAGGCCTTCCTGTGGTGTTTTGAGCCCTGCTGGCGCGTGAGTCAGGCGTTCGAGCCTGCCAGCAACGTTCTCGTGACCAGCCTGACGCACAGCGACCTGGAGCTGTCTATCGAGATCACGGACGTGTTGCCGACCGGCGAACACGGCCTGCTCCGGCGGATCGTCCTGCATAAGGGCGAGCATATCGGCCCGGTTCAGTTCGTGCATTACTTCCGCCTGTCGGTCGGAGACGTGGCCGAACGCAACGGCGTGCTCGTGTTGTCGCATGCCAACGCCGTGGTGCAGCATTTCCGTGACATCGCCATCGCGGTCAGCGCCAGCAAGCCGCTGGCGGCGAGCTGCCATTCGCTCCAGGGCGGGGGAGAATCGCCCACCAAGGTGGCCATGCGCCGAGGGCACTTCAGCACCCACGGGCAGGCCATTGGCCGAACGGACTTCTGCGTGGCATTTGAACCCGTGTCCGGCGCGGACTGGGAGGCGACACTTGCGGTGACCGGCGGGTCGAGCCGGGCGGCCGCCATCGAGACCGCCCAGCGCGTGCTGGCGTTGGCTTTCGCTGACGTCCTGCGCACCGCCAGGGCCCGATCGAGCCAGGAGCTTGACGCCGCCGGCCCATGCACCGTCACCGACCTGACCGACGCCTTTGAACGGGCGGTTATCTCGCTTCATGATCTGTTTGATGCCACCACCGGCACCTTTGTCGCCGCGCCCGAATTCGACCCCGGCTTCGAGCTCTCCGGCGGTTACGGATACTGCTGGCCGCGGGACGCCGCCGTTTGCGCCTTGACCATGCAGCGCATCGGCTATCCGAACCTGGCCCGGAGGTTTTTCGAGTGGACGGCGCGCACGCAACTGCCGACCGGCCACTGGTATCAGCGCTATTGGACGGATGGCAGCGAGGGACCCTCCTGGTGTGTCCACGACGGCGAGATTCAGCTCGACCAGACCTGCGCCCTGCTGCACGCGGCCGGCCAGTTCGCCCGCAACCTGGGTGGGGCGGCACGCGGATTTATCGAGTCCTATCGGCCGACCGCCGAGCGCGCGACGCGGGCCATTCTCGAACACATCGATCCGTCCACCAGCCTGCACCGCAAGGCGACCGACCTCTGGGAGAACAGCCTCGGGGCGTTTCCTTATACCCAGGCGGCGGTCATCGCTGCCTTGCGCGAAGCCGAAGAGGTATTTGCCATTGAGCCCGAGCGCACCGGAGCGGCGGTCCGTGCCCGCCTGCGCGAACGGCTGATCGCGACTTTCTGGCAGCCCGACAGCCAACGTTGGCTCCGGCGGATTACTCCCGAGGGGCACCCCGACGGCACGCTTGATTCATCGGCTATGGGCATCATCGACCCCTGGGAAGTCCTGGATCTTCGCCAGCCTGAGGACCGCATGTTGGCCGCGCAGACCCTCGACGGCATCAGCCGCGACCTGCGCTCCCAGGTCAAGGGTGGGGGGGCCGTGCTGCGCTTCCAGGGGGAATCGTACATGGGAGGCGGGCCGGGCTGCGTCAATACGCTCTGGCTGGCTGTCTGCCGGCTGCGGTTGGCGGCCACCACCACCGACCAGCAGGAGCGCAGCCGTCAGCGCGCCCTGGCCATGGAGAATCTCCAGATCGCCCTGGCCAACACCAGCCCGACAGGTCAACTGCCCGAGCTGATCCCCAAGATCCTCTTTGAATACTGGGCGGCCCCCCATGCGTGGGCTTGTGCGTTGTTGATCGAAGCCGTGATGGCCCTGCGCGCCCTGGACCAGCGGGAACTGACGCCGTTTGACGTGGAACGCCTGCGCGTGAGACGGCGGGCGCCATCGCATTAAGATGTGAAGGCATTTCCCGTTTTTCACGATAAACGGTGCATCATGCATTACGGCAGGATTTCAGGTTGGTTTCTGCTGGTAGGTACGGCCTCGGCGGTGCTGATGACCCTGCTGGAACCCGGCTGAGGCGATCCGCGTGGCGCCCTTGGAGGGTGCCTTTCAGTCCTGTGCCTGCCGGCAGCTCTGCTCATCAGCCTGATTGGCATTGCGCAAGATCAGGATAAGAGGCTTTCGTTTCTCGTGGCGATCCTGAGCGGCTGCGTCATCGCCCTCGGAATGCTGAGCTCGGCCTGGCCCTGTTGAATCAGGCATGTAAGCTTTGCCCTCATAAGAGCTTGAGGTCTTCTCGGGCCGGAAGGCTGCAATTTGGGGAGCATCAGACCCACCCTGCAAAGAATGCACCCTTGCTCAGACTACAGAACCTCCGGAAAACAATGCACTTGCCGCCGTGCTGCCCTTCGGCAACTTCTTTATTGCAGCATAGTTGCTGCAAGCCAGGAATAGGGTAGAATACTTTAATCCACTCAGGCGACCCCCTATGGCGCAAGATGCGGCCTGTCGCCGGCTTTCACGTTCTTAGCACACGATAGGACTCGGAGGGGACATCCGGATAGGTGTCGCCGAGTGCAGGGACAGGTCCGGCTGATACTCTGCATTGTGCCGGCCGGCTTACGGCCGCTTTGAAATCTTCGGTCGCATTCGGTTTGGAGCTGACCATGCGAATTCTTCTCATCGAGGACAACCCGGCGATCACCGCACTGATCCACGAGGGACTTGCTCACCAGGATTATGAGCTGGAAACGGCCTCGACAGGCGGCGAAGGTGAAGAGCGAGCCGCCAGCGGCCAGTATGACGCTATCATCCTGGACATCCTGCTGCCCGACCGCAACGGTATCGAGGTTTGCAAGAACCTCCGGGCCCGCGGGATCCGAACGCCCATCCTCATACTGACGGCCTTGACCAATACGCTGGACAAGGTGGCAGGGCTCGAGGCGGGCGCGGATGATTACCTCACCAAGCCCTTTGAAGTAGAGGAGCTGTCTGCGCGGCTCCGGGCCCTGGTGCGGCGGGGAGGCAGTGAAGGTCCGCTGTCGTTGCGTTTCGACGATCTCGAAATGAACCTCGTGCGGCGGATGGTCACCCGCGGCGGTCAGAAGATTCGGTTGACCAACAAGGAATTCGACCTGCTCGAATACTTGATGCGCAACGCGGAGCGCGTACTCACCCGGGATGACATCGGCCGGCATGTCTGGGACATGAACTTCCAGAGCGACAGCAATGTCATTGACGTATACATTTCCATGCTGCGCCGCAAAATCGATCGCGACTTCCCCAAGCCGCTTATCCAGACGGTCATCGGCAAGGGCTACAAGCTGGGCCACCCGGAGGAAGACAGCGGCTCGGAGATGAACGTTCAGCAAGCCACCTCGGCGTAACGCGCGCATTGAATCAGGCCTGTTCAACCGGGTCGGCGCCGCTTCCGGAGGGCGGCGCTGGCCCACTGTCTTTGGGGAGCGAAGCGCCATCGGAACGACACGCCTGGCCCCGGCTTTCAACGCCTCCAGTTGCGCGGGGCATAAAACGGATCCCAAATGATGAATCGTCTGCGTCGGGTGGCCCACCTCCTGTGACCTTTGCGAATCTGTTGGGGCAATGCCGGCGCTTCTACCACGTCGGGTGCCCCACCTCTTCCAGAGGTGGGTTCACGATTTGGACAACTGACAAGGGTACCGACGGCATCAACCGCACGCCCGACTGAAGCCGGAGATGTGTTTGTCGCTCAGGTAATTGCCAGTGGCCCCGAGAGGGGCCAGGTGAGAGTAGCCACCAGTGCAGCGAAGCGGAACTGGTGGTTGCGGGTGCCCGGCGCACAAGTCCCCGCCCCGGCCGGGGCGGGGTGAAATGCTGGTGAGTGGTCTCACGCCGCCCCTGCCGGGGCGGCAGGAAAGATGGGGCGGGCTCCGAACCACGGGTTCCGCTTCGCTCCACCCGTGGCTACTTTCTCGCCGCCCCTGCGGGGCGTGTGTCCACCTGAAGGTGTGGTGGCAAACGCCGGCCGGCCGAAGCCGGCCAGCCGGCCCGCCATTGCCCGGTCAGAGAATCAAACGTCATAAGCGGGGTAACAGAGGTGCCGGCATTGCACCAACAGATCCGCAAACGTCATCAGAGATGGTGGGCGCGAAGATTCAAACGATCAACAGCGCGAGGACCGACAATCAGGGCAGGAACCCGCCCAGGTCTGCAACGGAAACCGTCTTATTACTCACCGCCAAGGCGAGCTCACGCGTTCTCTTCCGCGCTTCCGCCGTTGCTCTTGAATTGGGCTTCGTAGAGCCGACTGTACAGCGGGCAAGTCGTCAATAGCTCGTCGTGCGGACCGACGGCCACGATCTGGCCGTCGTTCATGACCACGATGCGGTCAGCGTTGCGCACCGTGCTGTAGCGGTGGGCGATCACAAACGCGGTACGGCCCTTCAGGAAGCTCTCGAGCGCCGCGTGGATCTTCATTTCCGATTCCGGGTCCACCTGCGCGGTGGCCTCGTCGAAGATGAGGATGGGGGCGTTACGCAGGATGGCCCGGGCGATGGCAATGCGCTGACGCTGCCCGCCGGAGAGCGTGGCGCCATGCTCGCCGACCACCGTGTCATAGCCTTCGGGCATCTGGCGGATAAACTCGTCGGCGAAGGCCTTCTCGGCCGCGGCCCGCACCTCGGCATCGGTGGCCGTGGGCAACCCATAGGCGATGTTTGCCCGGACGGTATCCGGAAAAATCACGCTCTCCTGGGCAATGAGGCTGAACTGTTCTCTGAGGGATCGCAGTGACACCTCGTTGATGTCCTGCCCGTCGAAGAGGATGCGCCCCTGACCGATGGGGAAGAAGCGAGGCAGCAGGCTGACCAGCGTGGTCTTGCCGGAGCCATTGGGACCGACCAGAGCGATGATCTCGCCTTTCTTCACGGTGAGATTGATGTCGCGCAGTGCCGGTCGGTTGGATTCGGGATAGGTATAGCCCACGTTCTCGAAAACGATGGTGTCCTTGAGCGGCCGGACGCGTGGCTTGCCGGTGTCCTGGCTGAACTCATTGGGCCGGTCGAGAACCTCGAACACGCGATCGGCGGCGGCGCTGGCCCGCTGGATCTTCGGGTAGACCGTCGTCAGTTTGCGTATCGGATCGAAAACTGCCGCCATACACACCACCAGGGCCAGGAAGCCCGGGATTTCTTCCTCGACGCCCTCCGTCAGGATGCTGTGGCCAAAGTACAGGATGGCCACCACGACCGCTCCGAAACCCAGCATCTCCAGGAAGGGCGAGGCCAGGGCTTCGGTTCGGCCCATCTTGAGCTGGTGGCCCAGGGCCCTGCGGTCCATTGAGAAGAGACGCCGCCGTTCGTAGTGCTCGCCGTTGTAGGCTTTCACCACGCGCATGCCGGTCAACGTGCTTTCCAGCGCCCCGAGGATCTGGGAATAGGTCATCAGCAGTTTGCGGTTGGACCGGCGGATTCGCTTGCCGAGCTTGCGAATCACCGCCAGTGCGATGGGAGCCGCCACCATGACCATGATGGTCAGCCGCCAGTCCACCGCCAACGCAACACACAAAGCGCCGAGCGCTTTAAAGGGCTCGGTGACGATTTTCTCGAAGAAATTCAATAATCCGCGGAAGATCTCCTGTGTGTCCTGGGCGAAGCGGCTCAACGTATCCGTGGCGTTACGGCTGAAATGTGAGAGCGGCAGCCGCAGCACCTGGGCGTAAAGATGCCGTCGCACGTCCATGATCGTCCGGCAGTTGACGATGCAGGCCAGGTACTCGGCGGAGAAACGGGCGATGTTGCCGAGAGTGACAACCACCCCCAGCAGGCCCAGGACGATCAGCAGGGTTCGCCATCGCTGATGAGGCTCCACTCCGCCGGGCAGGTAGGCCAGCGCGCGGCGCAGGGCCGTGTGGTAAAACTTCGCCGGCTTCGCGGTCACGACGGTTTCCTGGGGTTGGCTGTTCGGGCCGTGCGTCGGATCGATGAATCGGATTCTCAGCGTCGTCGCCTCGGCCAGGATGGGTAGGACATCCACGGCCGTGCCCTCCTTGTCATTCACCGCAAGGATGAACTCGTTGCCGTCCAGCTTGGTGGTCCCATTGCGAAGCGGCGAAGAAGGGGGGATAACCCTAAACTGTGCCGTACGGGCTTTAATGCCAGGAAACTCCTGATCCCGCACGGGGTTATAAACTCCGATGGTGCAGTTGAGACGTTTTTCCGTCACGTATTGATCGACCGAGCCATGCAGCCCCTGCGGCCGAATGAGCACGGTCAGAATCGGCAGGATGGAGCCCAGGCTGGCCGAGTAGGTGGCCGCCATGAACATGATGCAACCCAGGGCTGGGAAGAGGTATCGCTTTTGCTTCCAGACGTACCCCAGCAGCCGGATAAAGGGTTTGAGCGATGTATTCTGGCCCGGCCGGTCTTTCCGGGAATGCTTTTTCGTGTCTATGTCCATGGGCGGGTATGATACAGGCAACGGTTTAGACCGGCCAATGGGTGGATTTAGCCGCTGACAAAGAGAAGACGACCCTTCTAAAGTGATGCACTCCGGTTTAGGGGTGGGAATTGGGGCGCGAGGAAGATGCTCATGGCCAGGCAAGAGAGTCCTCCGGTGATGGCATGTGCCGTCGTTGAGCAGACGCGCGATGGCATGCGCGAGGTGCTGATCGGCCGGATTCCCAATCAGCCCTACAAGGGCCAGTGGACGTTTCCCGGCGGGCCGGTCGAGCGGGGAGAGGCGCCGGAAGCCGCCCTCCGACGGGCGTTGGAGTGCCTTCTGGGGCTCAAGGTGGAGGTCCGCTTCGGCCAACCGCCGTTCGACCTGCCCTGGGATGATGTTATGATGAGGTGGCGATTCTACTTTTGCGAAGGCCGGGCAGAGGATATTCGAAATACCCATTTTTCCGAAGTTCGCTGGGTGCAACTGGGATCGTTAAGGGAATATGAATTTGATCCTGTCGCCCAGCAGGTGGTGGACTGGCTGCTGGAGCAGCGAGAGACGCGGTGACCCGGCCGGTGAGCAGCCCCCGGCCAGTGGGCAGTGTCCCGGCTGGTGGAGCAGTGAGTCCCGGCCGGTGAGGTGCCGGCCCTGGTGGCGATAGGGGACCGCCGGCCGCCCGGGCTGCCCAAGCTGGGTGATGGCAGGGCATTTTTGAGGTTTGCCTTACCGGCCGGTTGTGTTACTATAATGCCGTTAATCCGGGCCACGACGGGTGAACGGCCGGTACAAAGCCCGGCCGCTACGGCAGGCCCGGTGTATGAACGGGGCATAGCTCAGCCTGGACTAGAGCGCTTGACTGGGGGTCAAGAGGTCGCTGGTTCGAATCCAGTTGCCCCGAATCCGAAAAACACGCAAAAAGCCCCGCAAAATGCGGGGTTTTTTGTTGCGCGGGCAGGTCACTCGAGTTTGCCCGTTTGTCAGTTTAAGATGGGGTCTTGTCAGTTTAAGGCTTATCCTGACAAACGACTGAAAGCCTTCCGCCGAAACGGAAGGCTTTTTTCTGCGCGGGTAAGATGCTGCGCATCCAGGGCTTATGCCGCGGCGACCACTGGTGACCAGAGCTAGACGTTCCACCACAACTGAAATCCCGGCTTTCGCTCACAACACCCGATCGGGCCCGCCTGAAGTAGTTCCCGTCGTTCGACCAGTACTGGGAATCCGTTGGGAGTCCATTGGATGCTCGGTCGCCAGCGCCGGCTGAACCGTGGGATGCTGAGGTCTGGAAGGACTGGCGCCCCCTACCTCTGAAGAAGCGGAGCGCCCGACGCACGAGATTCGTTAGGAATCCGTATGACCGGCTGCATGGGGAGATTTCCATTTCATGATTGCCGAAAGCGGAGCGCGAGAAGATGTTGGCGGGCGAGTTGTCCGGGCTTCTGATCCGGAATTCGTGGCGATGCGGCTGGAGGCCCGGCGTCTGACGCGAATCTTCAACTCCGCCCGGGAGGACGAGGCGGAGAAGCGAATCCAAGTGCTCCAGGAGCTCTTCGGGCATCTCGGGCTGGGCGTCGAGATCGAGCCGCCGTTCCGGTGCGACTACGGCCGGCACATCCATGCCGGAGAACGGCTGTATATGAACGTCGAGTGCGCGATTCTGGACTACGCAGAAGTGCATATCGGCCGGCGGTCTTCCGGCCAGACTTCGATCATGGTGACCAGACCCTTGCCTTCAGCTTCTCAATACGTGATAATGAAAAGTGCCGCGTTACTCCATCCTTTGTTCAAGGAAAGGGAGGCGCTACTATGCCGGCGGCCCCAGGAGGCATCAACACGCTGTTCATCGGATTGATGATCACCGGGTGTGCTCTGGTGGCCCTTGGGGCCGACGGCGCCTCCCCGCCGCGCGAGGGGGCGGTCTATCAGGGCATGCGCTTCCTCTACGACATTCCCAAAGCCCCCAACGGGGCGACCGCCGCATCCCCTTCGCAGGAGCCAGCAGCCGGCAGCGATTATCCGTCCGCCGGTCGCAAGTCGTATTCCCCTCCGAAATACATCCCGCGATACTCGCGCGATCTGGCCGCTCCGAGTCGTTCGCGCACGGCCGCAACAGCCCAGTCGGCCCGCGGCACGGCCAACGGGCAGATGAAGTCCTCGAACGGTCCCGGCGATGTGGATGCTCCCATTCGCGACGATGATCGCGCGTACACGTCTCCTTCCTATAGCGGCTATCGGGGCTGGGGGCGGTACGGATATGGGCGGCGGGCCTACTACGACTACCGGCGTTCTCTGCGCTGGCCGGTGGCTACTTACGAATGGAATGATCCCCGGTATGGTCCCGGGCGGGCGGACGTGTACGCTTACGGGGATACTTTCGAATCTGGTGGCGGGTATGGTCCGGTTGGGGGGTTCGGGTACGCGCCCGGCGGGGGCATACCCGCCGACGCGCCTTACCGTGACGCGACGAGCCGGTGGGGCGGCGACCACGCCTATTTCGATGAGACCAGCAATGCCCGGACGGGTTCGCTGCTTCAGAGCGCGTTGACCAGCCGGGACCGTGGCCTGGCCCACTTCCACAAAGGACAATACCGCGAGGCGGCGGACGCGTTCCGGTTGGCCTGCGATGTCAATCACGGCGATCCGGCGGCGCGGATTTATGCCGGCCATGCTCTGTTCGCCACCGGCCGTTATCGCGAGGCGGTCAAGTATCTGCGGAAGGCCTTCGAGCTTCAGCCGAGAATTGTCTACCTGACCTACGACATGCGCCAGGATTATCCCAACCGGACCGATTTCGATCAGCAGGTTGCGGCCCTGCGGGAGGCCCTGCGTCTCGCGCCACGCGACTCTGATCGGCTGTTTATGCTCGGCTACGTGTACTACTACGGCGGCCAGCGCGAGCAGGCATACAGCATATTCAGCCAGTTGGTCTATTGGCATCCCGGCGACGCGCTGGCCCGCAAGCTCATGGAAGCCTGCCAGCCGCCGGACGTGGCCGTGATGCCGCCGGCTCGCCGCTGAGAGAGACTTTGCGTTTCCAGCAGGCGGTTCTCGCCTGGGCGGGCAGTCCTCGCCGATAGCGGTCAGACACCAATATTCCACCTACTGGTCAAGAATTTCCGAGGGAGGGTGGCCGTGATGCCGTTGCGTCCGGCATATTCGCCCTGCGCCAGGGCTTCCGCTCGGCGCCCTGGGGCATTTCCCGTCGAAGGCCCATACGGGCCCTCGGGGGCGGGCAATTCTTTGCGGCAGGGTGGCGCGAGGCCCCGAAGGGCGTGCATCTTGCACGCCTTTGAGGGGGGCAGAATGCACGCTCCCTGATGCCCCCGGCCCCCGCAGGTGGCATTCGCATCCCGTGGCACTTGTGGGCGTTTAAAGGTATAATGCGGCTCGCGGATTTGAGGATGACGGCAGGGTTCCGCAGTTGCTTCGTCGGCAGCCGCTGACAGAAGGGAGTCATGGCAGTGATCGAGATCACGCCTGAAGTGGGTATCAGCGAGCATGAACTGACATTTTCCTTTGAGCGGAGCCCTGGTCCCGGCGGGCAAAACGTCAACAAGGTGAACACGCGGGTAACGCTGCACTTCGACCTGGCCCGGAGCACTTCTCTGTCCAACCAGCAAAAAGGGCGGATTCGCAATGCCCTCCCCAGCCGGATTGGGCAGGATGGCGTGCTCCGCATCGTTTCCAGCAAGGAGCGTACCCAGTTGGCCAACCGTCGGGCGGCCGTCAATCGGTTGATTGAACTGCTGGCCGAGGCATTTCGCCAGCCCAAGCCGCGCATCAAAACCCGTCCCTCCGCCTCTTCGCAGCGCAAGCGGGTCGAGGCCAAAGTGCATCGGGGGACGATCAAGCGCGGCCGCCGGGCGGAGGTTTCGTCTGAAGAATGATTTGGTTCTGTTTACCTCCAGGCTGTGTTCTCCGCGGCCGTTTGGCGATAATGGGCGGGTTGCCTCAGGTAGAGACTTATTGAGCAAGGAGTGGCTGACATGTCGGATCGGACTCGAGTTGGAATGGGGAACGGCCGGGTGACTCGTCGGGCGCTGGTCGGGGGTGCGGCTGCGGCGGGCATGCTTGGTTTGACGGGCGGGGCGTGGGCGCAGGAAGAGCGGCCGGCGGAGAAGGCTGGTCGAAAGGGGCAATACAAACACTCCATCTGCTACTGGTGTTTCCAGCCGTATTGGAATCTGGCCCGGGCCTGCGAGGTGGCCAAGAAGCTGGGCATCAAGAGCATCGAACTGGTAGACCCGCCGGACTATCCGCTGCTCAAGGAGCATGGCCTGGTCTGCGCGCTGTCCAACAGCCACGGGTTCGAGAAGGGTTTCAACAATCTCAAGTATCACGAGCGGTGCATCAAAATCATCCGCGAGCAGGTGGATGCCTGCGCGGAGTTCGGGTTCCCGAACGTGATCACCTTCACCGGGTTCCGTGAGGACATTCCCGACGACGTGGGGCTCAAGAACTGCGTGACGGGACTCAAGAAGGTGGTGGGGTACGCGGAGAAGAAGAAGGTCACGCTCATTCTGGAGATGCTCAACAGCCGGGTGGACGCCGAGATGAAGGGGCATCCCGGCTACCAGGGAGATCACGTCGATTACTGCATCGAGATCATCAAGCAGGTCGGCTCGCCGCGGCTGAAGCTCCTGTTCGACGTGTACCACGTGCAGATCATGGATGGCGACGTGATTACGCGGATTCGCCAGTACCACGAATACATCGGGCACTATCACGTGGCCGGCAATCCTGGCCGTAACGAACCCGACGAGAACCAGGAGATCAATTACCCGGCCGTGATGCGGGCCATCGCGGAGACGGGGTACACCGGCTACGTGGCTCAGGAGTTTGTCCCCACGCGCGATCCGCTGAAGTCGCTGACCGAAGCGGTGAAGCTGTGCACGGTTTGAGCTGGCCAGTTGTCCGTGGTTGGGGGGGCACTGCAGCGCAAGGTTGTAGCGGCCGAGCCGGGTACCCGGCGAAAGCTGGGTGCCGGCCGCTTTATGCGCTAAACGGCCGCTACGGAAGATGGCCTCCTTTGCGCTGTAGGGTTTGGTCAGTTGTAGAAGGGCTGCCGTCCCGATCGACGGCTCGGATGGGAGCATGATGATCGGCGCGATTGGACTGCCTGGTGGTGTGGAATGGATCATCATCCTGCTCTTCTGCGGGTTTCCGCTCATTGCAGCGGGTGTGGCCGGCTTCGTTGTTTAGCGATTTTTGCGCAAACGTGCGGCCGATCGCGAGACCCGCTGCCGGCGGTGCGGTTACATCCTGCGCGGCATTAGCGAGCCGCGGTGCCCGGAGTGCGGCGAGAGGATATGATGCGGGTATGACCTGAGGGGCAATGCCGGTGGCGTTTGTAATGGTGAGCAAGCCCGGCTGAATTGGACAGAATAAGAAAAGGGCATTGAGAGCACCACAGGCCACCACCTGGAGGTGGACACGCGCCCCCAAGTGGCGGCGTGAGACACGCACAAACACCTCACCCCGCCCCGGCCGGGGCGGGTACTTGTGTGCCGGGCACTCGCAACCACCAGTTCCGCTTCGCAGCACTGGTGGCTACTCTCACCTGGCCCTCTCGGGGCCACTGGCGATTACCTGAGTGACAAACACATCTCCGGCCTCAGACTCACTCCGGTCTCAGCCGGGCTTGTGGTTGATGCCGTCGGCACCCTCATCGGTTGTCCAAATCGTGAACCCACCTCTGGAAGAGGTGGGCCACCCGCCCTTGCGGTTGATGCCGTCGGCACCCTCATCGGTTGTCCAAATCGTGAACCTACCTCTGGAAGAGGTGGGCCACCCCCGGCTTGCCATTACCCGGTTAGAGAATCAAACGTCACAAGAGGTGGATCACCTGCCCAGGCTCGAAGCTCGGAGCATGACGGTTTATTCGTGCCTGGGGCGAGGATTACTCGAGAGGTCCTATATTCCTGCCCATAGGCACTTGTTGGAAGGGTCGATATTCAATAGTCCTCTTTATTTTGCCTTTGGCCGCCTCTCAATCGTATAGAACACATGTCGCACGTATCTAACAGGAAAGGCCACGATCATGAGGAACGGATGGCGAAAGATCAATCGGTGGATTCGTCTGTGGGCGAATTCAGAGGACGGACCGACAGCTACCGAATATGCGGTTCTCCTGGCGCTGATCGTCGTGGTCTCGGTGGGAGTGATCGGCTCCATCGGCGGGCGCATTGCCGGGCTGTATGCCATCATTGTGGCAGGTCTGCCGGAAGGATTCCTCTCCTAGCCCGTCACCACCAGTCTGGCGTTGGATCGGGCCTGCGCGTTCAGTAGCAGGTCCGGATACTGACGTCGGCAAAGTAGTGGCTCACGATACTGGCGGCATCGTAGCCTTGCAGTGCCATGCCAAGGGCGCCGATCTGGCACAAGCCCGCGCCGTGGCCCCAGCCTGCGCCTACCAGCTTGATGTGGGTGGGCACCCCCGCGTTGTCACGTTCTATTCGCACATCAAAGGCGCTGCTATACAGGAATTTCTCATGCAGAGCGTCCCGGATCCGATGCTGATCGGTGATGGTGTGAACGCGCGAATGACCCATCGGATCCAGATAATCAACGGCTAACTCGATCACACGTCCGGAGTTGCCCCGGCGGATCGGCCGGAGGTCAGTGAGCGTGGCCAGGGCTTCGGGAGCGGCGGGCGTCTGGCCGTTGAAAACCTTGTTGCGCAGAATCTGTTCGAGATCTTCGCGGTTATAGCGCAGGGTCCAGCGGAAATACCGGCCGCCGACGTCAACGCCGCCGAGGTAGCGGGGCAGTTCGTCTTCGGGCACGATGTTGGGGCTGCAGAAGCAATCGGTTTGGGCCAGCCATGAGCCGCTCAGATATTCATCGAGCTTTTCCTGGGTAACGGGCAGAAAACGCTGCATCGTGGAGTTCTTGGGGGCATCGACGGCCGAGCGCTGGCCGGGTTTGCTGACGCCCCAGACCAGCTCCGGGGCCTCGATGATGCCGCCGCAGCTCTTGGAGTAGTTGGCGTCGATGATGCCGCCGCCGGCGTGGAAGATGGCCTGGCCACGGGTGCTCCTGACGGCCTCGATGGCGCTGGGGGTCAGGAAGGTAGTGCCCTGGTAGCGTTGGCAGCAATCGTCGTTGCAGCGGTCGATGGGCAGGCCGGGGTGTTTGTCCTCGGTATGCACGAGCACCCACGCGCGGGCCACGAGCACCTGGCTCTTGAGAAACTCCAGAGGGCAGGCGCCGCTCATTTCGGAAGTCACCACGCAGGTGAGGTATTGTTCGAGGGGCAGCTCGTTGACGACGAGGAGGTGATCGTCGGCCACGCGGAACTCGATCGTGCCGGGGATGCGGAAATGAGTGCGTTTCTGCCAGTGGAAGCCGCGTCCGGTGAGCACCCCGCGAACTTCGATGCCCCCGCCGCGCTGGAGCGGCCCTTCGCTCGCGGGAACGATGGTAAGGATGCCGGCCGGCTCGGAAGTTCGGTCAGCGGCTCGGAAGCGGACTCGTTGGCCCTCACACACTACCTCGGCCGAACCGGCGGGCGGCGCGTGGCCGGCCCGTCCATCCAGCAGCAGGCGGTAAGGCGCATCAGGGATGGTCAGGCGGATGCGCTGCATCTGGTCCGAGGGGAGCACCACTCCCACGCGCAGACGTGGTTCGACGCCTGTCTCGGGAGTCCATTTGGCAAGATCGCAAGTTGTCATGGCAGGGGGCATTTTATCACGATCGCGCTGGAGAGCCAGAAGTGTAACAATAGCCCGCGGGGAGCGACCGCAGGGACCAACGGCGGGCCGCTCCCCGACGGGCACGCCAGCGGGCAGTAGCTCGTCCGACCCTGCGCTGGGAAGAGGCCGGAGAACCCGCAGGCGCGGTCCGGATCGTGGCCGGCCCGCCAACCCCGAATTTCAGCGAGCGACGGAGACACCGGCACGGGAGTGCCAGGCCGCCGTCCGCCCGCAAGCGGGCCGGCTCAGCAATCCTCTACCTGAAGTGTAAATCGCGGCTGCGACAGGCTTGGTCACACCCCCCCTGGGAGCGCCCCACGACAGCCCCGGTCGGGCCCCCCGGGGGATGGTGCTGGTGGCGGCCGGAGACCTCAAGCTGTTGTGGCGAAAAATTTTTTCAAGAAAAGGAATTTATTCCCTGCACGGGTTGTTTGGCCGGGCGGATCGGGCCGGCATGCAGGGCATTGATGGCGGGTTTCCGTCTGGCTGGCGGGGTGCAGAGGGAGGGCTCGCGATACAAGGCGAGGGCCGCACTGAGGGCCTCGGCGATTTCCTTACGCAAGGCCGGTGGATGGATGACCCTGGCCTGGTGGCCGAAGCCGAGGACCCAGCGTTTGAACTCGAGCGTGTTGCGGAGACGCAACGAGATCCGCACCCACCCGGAGTCGGTACGTTCGAACCGCTGGCTGGGGTGCCACTGTCGCTCCTCGATGAGGGGGGCAATTTGCGGATGGAACTCGACCACCACCTGCGTCTCATGGGCCCCCGAGGGCATGATGCCGAAGCTGCCATGGAAGTATTCTTCCAGGGAGAAGGTGGTGGGCCGCTGGAAGCGCGTGCGGGTGACTTCGACATGGAGGGTCCGGGTGATTTTGAAGACGCGCATGGCCCGGGAGCGTTCGCTGTGTCCGACGACGTAGAGGTCGCCTTCGAAGTAGACGAGGCCGTAGGGGTGAACCTCGGTGGTGTAGGTTTCGCCGCGCCAGACAGCTTTATAGGTGATGCGGACGACACTCCGGGTGCGGATGGCCTGGGAAAAGGCCTGGATGGTGTGCTTGTGCCGGGCATAGTCGGCCCGTCCCTGGCCACGGACCAGGATGAGGCCGCTGAGTTCCTGGAAATAGTCCAGGGCGGTTTCCGGAAGCATGGCCCGGATTTTTGAGATCACTGAATCGAGGCCGTGGGCGAATTCGGTGCCCTGCAAGGGGGAGAGGAGTTGGCGTGCGAAGTAGAGGGCGACCGCCTCGGTGATGGACAGCACCAGACCTTCGCGATGCAGGAAGTCAGGCGGCAGCCGCCAGAAGCGCTTGCCGTAATCGTTGGTTTCGTGGCTGACTGGGAAGCCGGCGTCGCTCAGCAGCTTGAGGTCACGTTGGATGGTCCGTGCGCTGTAGCCGGACAGATCGGCCAAGTCCCGCAGGGTGATGCCCCGGCGGTTTTTCTGGAGGAAATTCAAGAGCTGCCATTGGCGCAACAGCGAGTCGCCGCGTCCCATGATTCTACCTCACCCCTTGGCGCCCCCCGGGTTCGACATGATAGCGGGTGGCCAAGCGGGCGTAGGATATCCGGCAGGGGACTGCTCTGTAAAGGGCTGAAAATGTTTTACTTTGCGGATTGTTTGTGTCCGAACAGAAGTTTGTGTGCTGGAGCTTTGGCCCGGGGCTTGGCACAAGACGTCCTCTAAGGCGCTGCCACGCCCTGCGTGCTATGGCTCTTGAGCCGCACGCGGACGACTCGGACATTGGGTACGGCTCAAGAGCCACACTACGCCAGTCGTGAGCCGGGCCGTCCCACCATCGCAGCCGGTCATATAGAATGATCACGTATGACCGAGATTGGGCGATTTATTGTTCTGGCGGGTGTGTTCCTCGTCGTGGTCGGGTTGGTTGTCTGGGGCCTCGGGCGGGCGGGGTTTCGCGGCCTGCCGGGGGACATCAGCTACGAGTCGGACCATGTGCGCGTGTACTTCCCGATCGTCACGTGCATCGTGCTGTCGGTGGTGTTGACGCTGGTGCTGTGGCTGTGGCAGTGGTTGGGGAGACGCTGATTCTGTCCTCGTCCTTTTCTTGCTCCTGATCCTCTCTCCTTGATCGCAATACTCATCTTGCTCTTACCACCGGCGCGCTTGAGAGAAAGAGTTGAGATGAAGATGAGGATTTGATTTATTCTCGTCGCATGCTGCAGTTGGTCAGCTCGCACCATTGGCAGGGGACGCCGCGCTCGATGATTTCGCTGGCCGGGCCGATACCGATGAGGCCGGAGACGCTCTTGGCCGGCTCCATGATGCAGGATTCCCAGAGCTTCACGCCGATGACGCTGCCGTCCACGATGGAGAAGAGCGTCTTTTGTTCCTCCAACCCCAGGCCGCAGTAGCCGGGGCTGAACGGGGGGGTGACGTCCTCGTCCGGGCCGGCCTCGTGTTGGCGGAGATATTCGGCCATGGCATCGGCGGCCAAGTCCGCGGCGGCCGCGCCGATACCGTGCAGGGCGAAGCCTTCGAAGAGTTCACCCTTCTCAATTCGCTGCTGGCCGAGCTCCTGGGTGATGTTGCCGATCGTGATGACGTAGACGGCCACCCGGCGAGACGGCTTGAGGAAGCCGGCGATGGGGCCGTGGAACGACGGCCAGCCGGTCAGGCGCAGCTCGGTGTCGGTCATGCCGGCCACTTCGCAGATGCGGTAGACCCCGCGGGGGTGGATGAGCGGGCGGACTTCATTGAGCAGCCGTTCAGTGGCCACGGCGATATGGTCGGGGGCCTTACCGCCCTTGCAGCCCATGCCCCGGAGCACCTCGCGCAGCGGCAGGTCGATCTTGAGGTCGATGACGTGTTGCGGGGCGGTGCTCATGCCTGCTTCCTTTCAAGCTTGTGCGTTTTCCCTGGTGGTGAGGCTGCGCGTTTCCACACCTCTGAAGAGGTGAGAAACCCTCCGGATCTTCGTGTCCCCCACCTCTGAAGAGGTGGGGAACCCCCCGCTACAGTCGGACATTCGGAACGGAGTCCGGCCAGCATGCCCGAACGGCCGGTACGGAGCCCGGCCGCTACACTTGGACATCCAATGCGGAGGCCAGCCGCTACACTCGGATATCCAATGCGGAGGCCGGCCGCAGCACCGGGTTGGGCGGCACGAAGACCGGCCGGTACTAGTGCCATGTTGGGCCTGGTTCATTTGATGCGTCGGGCGCGAGCCGTGTCAATCATGGCCTTCACGTTCTCCACCGGAGTGAAGGAGTCGATTTCACAGCCGGGCATGATGCAGGCCGTCGTGTGCGGCAGGGTGGCGTCGATGAACTGGTCGACCATCTCGCTGACCTGCTGGCTGGTGCCGTGGCAGGCAAGCTGGGTGGTGGGGGCGTTCATGGCGCATTGCTTGCCGTGGAACTTACGGGCGACCTCCTCGAACCATTCCGGCCAGGTGACCGTCTGGCCGTAGTAGGGCATGTCGTACTGGACGCCTTTGACGCCCCGGGTGGCGGAGATCATGTCCAGGGCCTTGGGCAGGTTGTGGCCGCAGTGATGCCAGAAGGTGTAGGGGAAGATCTCGGCGACCTTTTCGGCGAAGATGCGATCCACGTCGGCGAATTTGTCGAGATGCTTGGGTCCCCAGGTGCGGGCGCCGCCGAACAGACACATGAACTGGCAGCCGTTCTTGGCGGCATATTCGCGGTAGAACTCCAGCGAGGCGAGCCGTTCCTGGAGGCAGAGGTTCAGGTAGTGCCGCATCTTGTCCTCCGGCTCCACCACCATCCAGCGCAGGAAGTTCTGCACCTCGACGACGGTTTCGGCGTAGTTGGTGGGGGTGGCCATGCCGAGGATGACCGGGACCTGGCGGTCCATCTTTTCCTGGAATTCGAGCAACTGGAGCATGTGCGGGGTGTAGTGGGTCACCGCGCGGGAATCGTTGATATAGCGCTCATAGGCCTTTGTCTCGTAGAGGGCGATGGCCTCGTCGAGAGTGTGGGCGATGGGCTTGAAGAGCAGGTAGTCCTTGTCGCCGCGGAGGATGAAATGCTCCGGACGCTTTTCGGCGGGGATGAAGTTCTCGATCTGGTGGCTGATGTCGATGTACATCCAGATGGCGTCGCAGCGCAGGTCCGCCCAGGTCTTGATGCAGGCGTCCGTGGTTTTATCCACGTCGTTGTAGATTTCCTTATGCGAGTAGCCGGCGTAGGTGATCTGCCAGTAGTCCAGCTCCGGGGCGACCGGAACCATGTCGGTCTTTTTGAGGTCCATCGCAGCGGCCAGACGCTCCCAGTGGGTCATCTCACCGACCGGAGGCAACTTGCCCTTGAGACGCTCCACCCATTGATCGACGATCTTGCTCATCGTGTGTCTCCGCTCTCTGTGGGCCACTGCTGTGTCAGCGGTGGCTCCGGGCGATCCAGGGTCCTTGGCGTTTTCCAATGCTCACGAAGCAGCGGCGCACAATTCAGCACCGCTCGTGCTGCCACAATCATGCTCGTCCCAGCAGTTTTTTGATTTTCTCGACGGCTTCCCAGGCGTCATCGGCGGCGTCGTCAGCGCCCATGCGTCGGGCGGCCTCGGCGTCTACGGCCGGTCCGCCGCAGATGATCTTGACCTGGTCGCGCAGTCCGGCCTCGGTGATCACCCGGACGGTTTCGGCGGTGTGCATGAAGGTTGAAGTCATGTAGGTGCCCAGACCGACGAGCTGGGGTTTATGCTTCTTGATGGCTTCGACGAACACGTTGTCGTTCAGATTTTCGCCCAGGTCGATGACCCGGATGCCGTTGGCCTCGAACACGGGCATGGCCACCTGCTTGCCGACGGTGTGAATGTCGCCGTGAATGTTGCCCAGGACCATAGTCCCGATGATGGTCTCATCGTTCGTGGCCAGCAGAGGGCGAACGATGTTGAGCCCCGCGAAGTAGACGTCGCAGGCCACCAGCACTTCGGGCATGTACACCTCGCCGGCGTTGAACTTGACGCCCACGCGGCGCATGCCTTCGGACAAGCCCTTGCTCAGCACCTCGGCGGGGGTGAGGCCGGCGGCGAGAGCGTCCTTCACCAGCGTGGAGATACCGGCCATATCCATGGCTTCAATGGCCGTGGCCAGTTTTTCGATATGGTTGGTTTGGCTCATTGCATCGGACCTTTCTACATGGGGGTACTGTTCACGAAGGCTGGATCATAACCGATGCCGGCATGACAGGCGAGAGGGGTAGCTTTGCGGGCGTGAGCGAGGGAGGAGGTTGCCGGAAAGCGGTGGCGGGAGTTTGCTTCGCAACTCCCGGCACGCCACCGCCGATTGACCGGTCAGAACCGCTGTGGGCAGCGGAGGGCCTGCTCGATCCAGGGACGATCAGCACTGCTTTCAGGGGGCGTGGAACTGCGGATCAGGCGGAAGGGGCCGTCGGCGGCGACCTGAACGTCGCCAAGGATATCGAGCGGCAGGATCTCATACTCGGGTTTTTCGACGTATTGGGCGGTCTGTGGCGACATGCACCGGCACAGAACCGTAGTGGGCACGTACGCAGTGGCATCCACGTAGACCACCGGGCCCATCGGTTCGGCCCCGTCCGGCAGGACGCGGGCCACGACCAGGTTGGGATGCTCATCCAGGCCCCGTTCGGCGGAAGCCCGGCGTCCGCTGAGGGGCCGGCCGTATTCGCGCTCGGCGGCCTTCTCGAACGTCTTGGAGACGAACATGACGGTGGGTTGACCATCGGCGGTGAGGAGCTCCCAGACCAGGGGATAGTTGGTCGGGCCGTAAGTGGTTCGCACACCCCGCCAAATGGCTCCCTTGCCGTCCGGTGCCGGGTAGGCCCAAATGTGGATGCGCTGGGCGCAGTAGGTATTACCGAGGATGACGAAGGATTCGGCCGTGTATACGGTCGGACGCGAAGTATCGACCGTCCAGCGGCCTTCCTCGTCCTTTTCAATCGCGCCGATGCGCAGGTGGTTGGGGATATCGCGCGTGCTGGGCGTCTCCTGGGCGATTACCACGGCGAACTTGCGCTCCTCGGCAGTGCCTGTTCTGTCGCGGGGTTTATAAAACACGGCGCTCCGAAAACGCGTCTCAGTCCGCTCGTACAACTGCCGAAGATTGGGCGAAACCGGGGTGCCCTGGATCGTCGCCGGACGGGTGGTGGCGGGGGCTCGATACGCGGCGGGCGGACGCAGCATCTTTACTTCACGGCTCTTCCGCCTCTGCGCATGGGCGTCCTGCGGATATCCGCATGCGCACAAGGCAATCCCCACCATCAAAATATTCACAGACCGCCGCATCCTTGGGTCCTCCCGGGAATGACAAGCTTCTATTGGGTTTCTATGCCCCCCGTTACACGAGTCAACAAGGTGGCCGCCCAAGTTGCGTGCGAGCGCATGTTTTTCGAGATTGAAGCCGTTTCACCGGCAGTGCCACCCTCCTTGCTTGCTGGAGCAGCAATCGAGGCAGAGGTGATGAGAGGTTTTCAATCGCGTGGCCGGCGTTTCCGGGGGGCGTCCTGCCCGTCTGCGTTCCTGGGGGTGGCATCCTGAGCCTGTTTGCGTTCTCGGGGGCGGGCATCCTGCCCGCCTTATGGGTTCGAGCACGGGGTTCCCGAGCCGGAAAGGGCGCTACCGGATGCGCTGGCCCGGGCGAAGCTTGTCGAAGTCGCCGGCGGCGATGCGCTGGCCTTGCTGGAGGCCGTCGAGCACCTCAAGCTGGCCGCCGGCCTTGCGGCCGAGGGTGATGGTAACCTCTTCAAGCTGGCCGTTGCTTTCGACGAATACCCTGGCGGTCTTGCTGTCCGGGCTCAGGCGGCAGGCTGAGGCGGGGATCCACGGCCGGGGTGCGGGGCGTGTGGCCGGGTCCCTGGCAGGGCCCTCCAGAAGGAAGACAACCTGGGCGGAACCTTCCACCCGCAGATACTCGTCGGGGTTTTCCACCCGGACCTTCACCTGCACGGTGGCCTTGGAGTAGTTGGCCCCGGGGTCGAGCCAGAGGATATGGCCGTTGTACTGACGATCCTTGTAGGCCTCGGGGGTGATGCGGCAGGGCATGCCCTGGTAGAGGCGGGCCACGTCGAGTTCGCTCACGTCCACCTCGACGCGCAGCTTGCTCATGTCGGCGATACTGGCCACCTGGGCGTTGGCGATCATCCCCCGGCCGCCCTCTGCGGCCACGAAATCGCCGACTTCGACATTGCGTTCGAGGACCACGCCGCCGATGGGAGCGACGACGTCGCAGTCGTCCAGGGCCTTCTGGGCCGAGGCCAGCGTGGCGGTATCGGCCTTGACCTGGGCCATGGCCTCCTCGAGGGCCCGGCGGGCGCCGGCGTATTCGATTTCAGGGGCGCTGGCTTCTTTAAAGAGGCGTTCAGTACGTGCGAAGTTGACCTTCTGGAAGGCGAGAGAGGCCCTGGATTTCTCCAGTTGTGCGGCGGCCTCGTCGCGGCGGGCTCGGTAGATGACGTCTTCGACGCGGGCCAGCCGCTGGCCGCGGACGACATGATCGCCCTGCTCGAAATGCAGGGCCACGATCTGGCCGGAGACTTTGGTGGCCACGGCGACCTTGTGGTCGGAGACGATCTTGCCGGTTGCCGTGAGGATGGGGGGCGGCTCGATCCTGTTTTCGACGGTCAGCAGCCGGACCTGGGGCGGGGCCGGCATGAAGAGCCGTTCAGCTACCGGCCGGAGCTGGTCGCGCCGGAGGTAGGCCGTACCCGCCACCACGGCCAGCACGAGGGTGACAATGAGGAGCTTCCTGCCCCGTCGCCGAGGTCGTCCGCCCCTGGTGGGGCGCTGCTCCCCGGGAATTCGCAGAGTGCCAAGCCGGTCGCGGATATTGGAAGGCGCGTTCATGTATGGTCGGATGTCGGTTATCATTGCTCGTAAGCCGGGGTGCGGCCGCCGCCGGCTGTTATGGGTTATTCTATGTGGCCGTGCGCGATCTTGCGACACGTCCCGGCACGCGCTGCCAGCCTGTGGGTCATGCCTGTCGAACGGTGCCTCATGTCGGAGTCGTCCTCGCACGGCTCAAGAGCCGTGGCACACAAATCGTGCTTTTGTCGTCTCATCATCGCGTACCCCTGTGTAATGCTATCCTGTGTTGGGGTATATATTGCATTGTGCATGTAATGCATGCGAGCCATCATGCCTTGCGGAGGGCCTCGATCACCTGCGTCCGAGCCGCGCGCAGGGCTGGGGCCAGGGCGCCGATGACGCCGACGATCATGGCCAGGGCCAGGGCGGTGAGGACCGTCCGGGGCGTAACCTTGAGCTCATAGGCCAGGACAGTCCAGGTGGCGTTGGAGAGGTAGTCCTGCCGCTGGCCGTGGAAGGACAGGCTGGCGGCCAGGCCCACCACGCAGGCCAGGCCGCAGATCAGCAGCGATTCGACCACGAAGGCGATCATGATCGAGCGTTTCGAGAAGCCGATGGTGCGGAGCATGGCGATTTCACGGCGGCGGCTGTCCACGGCCGCATACATGGTGTTGGCCACCGCGAAGACCGCGCCGATGCCCATGATGGTGATGAGCACCGTAGTCAGAATGACGATCTCGCGCGTCTTGGATGAGAGATCCTTGTAATAGGCGACCTCGGTTTTGGATTCGAGGTTGACGGCCGGTCCGTTGATGTAATCCATGGCCGGGCCGGCCAGGGCAGCGTCCTCCAGGCGGAGGACCACACTGGAGCTGAGATGGCGGTTGTAGGCGTCAGCCACGATGGTGCGGGGGGCCCAGATCTCGCTCTCCATGGCACTCCCGCCAGCTTCAAACACGCCGACGACGCGGAAACGGCGGTTGAGCAGCCGGCCCAGGGCGATTTCGTCGCCGAGGGCGAGGTTGGCGTAACGCTGCTGGGCTGCCCGGCCGACGACGACCTCCTGGGTGCCCGGCTCAAAGCGGCGGCCTTCGACGATCCGGACCACCTCATGCAGGTCGAAAGCAACCTCATCCACCCCCCGGACGGCCACGTTAGCCAGGTTGCCTTTCGCATCGCGGCGGGGGATCGAGGTTTGCACGCACAGCTCGTGGCTGATCATCAGCCGTCCGTGGGCATCCTGGGCGATGCCGGGGGTTTGCACCAGGCGGTTGGTCTCCTCGGGGGTGAGCACGCTGGTGCTTTCGGAGGTCGAACCGGGCTTGAGCACAATGATGTTGCGCGGCGAGCCGGTAGCGGCCAGCGACGCGCGAATGCCCTCGGAAAAGGAAAGCAGCACGGCCAGCACAAACACCACGACCGTCACGAGCAGGAAGGTCAGCCCGGTGCTCAGCTTCCGCACGAAGAGGTTACGCCAGTTGTAGCTCAGGGGCAACGCCATAGCTTTCAGCGATCAGCAATCAGCGGTCAGCCAGCGGCCAGCCGGAGAAGCTGACTGCTGAATGCCGACCGCTGATCGCTCATTCACTCCAGACTCCTCAGCGCCGTCACCACCTTCATCCTCATCGCCAGCCACGACGGCCAGACTGCCGCGATGATGCCGATCAGCACGGAAATTGCCAGGGCCTCCAGAACGACCGTCGGGCTGATCTCCAGGTGCTGGATGAGCGGTACGGTGAGATTGCCCAGCCGGGTGTGCATGAATGCGATATAGGGCCCCAGTGCCCCGATCAGGCCGCCGATCGTACAAAGCAGCAGGCTCTCCGCCTGGATCTGGGTGAAGACAAACCGCGAGCTGAAGCCCATGCTCTTGAGGGTGGCGATCTCGCTGGTGCGGTCGCGGAAATTCATGCTCATGGTGTTGGCCGCGGCCATGACCGCCACAAACACGGTCACGCCGGCCAGAATGGTGAGGTTGCGCGGCAGGTCGAATTGCTGGGTGATGAACTCGTTCATGAACGCCTTCTCGTCCTGCGTCTTGGTTTCGTGCGTCGAGCCGGCGAAGAGCTCATCAATGGCCACGGTGTAATAATCCACGTCGGCCTTGGTGGCGCACTTGACGAAGAAGAAGTTGACCAGGCCCTGCGCCCAGCCCTCCTCCTTGAGCCGCTCCTCGATATAGTCGAGGCGGCAGATGAGCGTGATGGGGTCCTCCGCGTCCTCGGCGGTGGAGATGATGTTGAACTCCATCGGGATATACGGCGGGACTGAAGGGTGAATGGTGACCCGGTCGCCGACCTTCCAGCCAAACTGACGGGCGGTGGCCCGTCCGGCGATGAGGGCCCGGCGGTCGCGAGCCCAGACGTCCAGCTCCTCGGGGGTGAGGCGATAATCGGGGAACGTGGCGGCGAAAGTGTCGTGATCGACGCCCAGCGTGGAGAGCGGGCGCGGGTCGCGCTCGATCTTGCCGCCGATCCAGCGCAGGCCACAGACGGAGATGAGCCGGGTGCGCGTCGGGTCGAGGGCCTCGATTTTGGGCCGATGCCCGGCCGGCAGAGGGTTGACGATGGAGGCCTTCTGGGTGACGGCCAGGCGAAGCTGCTTGGCGGAGTTCTCCAGGAACCGCTCGACGCCGTCCACGACCGCCATGGAGAGCACATAAATCATGATGGGCAACGCCACGGCGGCCAGGGTCAGCCCCGTCCGCAGCCGGTTGCGAGTGAGATTGCGGTAGAGGTAGGTCAGGCGAAGCATGGTTGTCAGTTCTCAGTTGTCAGTTGTCAGTAGCTGGGCTCGCAGTCCTCTTGTTAGTCGTGGAAGCCTCTGAAGAAGTCCGATCCGTCCGATCGGTCGGATCCGTCGGATCGGTCCGATCGGTCAGCGCAAATGACCGACCAACAAGCCCCCCAACAACTGACAACTGACCACTGACCACTGATCAATCCCTCAAATCGACGCTTCGGTTGCCTCAAAGAGGCCGTTCATCTCATCCCGTTCGAGCACTCCTTTGTTGAGGTGCAGGACGCGTTTGGCATGGGCGGCGGCCTTGGGGTCGTGGGTAACCATCAGGATGGTTTTGCCGAACTCGGTATTGAGCAGGTTGAGCAGGTTCAAGATCTCCAGGGAGGTCTTCGCGTCCAGGTCGCCGGTGGGTTCGTCGGCCAGGATGACGTCGGGGTCGGTCACAATGGCCCGGGCGATGGCCACACGCTGCTCCTGCCCGCCGGAGAGCTGGTTCGGGCGATGGTCCATGCGGTCGGCCAGGCCGACCACTTCCAGTGCGGTGGCCACACGCTCCTTGCGTTCTGACGCAGACATGTGGAAGAGCAACAGCGGCAGCTCAACATTCTCCGCGGCGGTCAGCACGGGGACCAGGTGATATAGCTGGAAAATAAAACCCACATGCCGGCTGCGCCAGGCGGTCAGCTCCTGCTCGTTCATGGTCTCCAGCCGGGCGTCGCCTATGCGCACGCTGCCGGCGGTGGGCACGTCCAGCCCGCCCATGAGGTGCAGCAGGGTGGATTTCCCGGAGCCGGAGGGACCCATCATGGCCACGAACTCGCCTTCGGTGATCTGGAGATTGAGCCCCTCCAGGACCGGGATTTCAATCCGACCCTTGCGGTAAACCTTGTACACGTCCCGCAGCTCGATATCGGCGTTCATGGCGGGTAATCATAGTGTCGAGTCGAAGATCTCACCACCGGGGGAAGAGGGACGAGAGGGGTGAAGGATGAGAGATGAGGGATGAGCGATGAAGACGCATCAGACGGCAATTGCGGTGGTTCCGCCGGAGTGGTGCTGGGAGCCGATCCAGGCCATCCGGCGAGTGCATGACCGGCAGGTACGACGGTGGATGCCGCATATCAATCTCGTGTACCCCTTCCGGCCGGCAGAGGAGTTTGATGCCCTGGCCGGGGCGTTGACGCGGGCCTGCATGGAGATCGAGCCGTTCGATGTGCGGCTTGCGGAATTCCGCCACTTCCGTCACGGGCCGCGGAGTTTCACCTTATGGCTGGCCCCGGAGCCGGCGGCGGCGCTGGCCCGGCTGCAGGCTGCGTTGATGTCGGTGGTGCCGGACTGTGACGAGCAGGTCCGCCACCCGGGCGGGTTCACGCCGCACTTGAGCGTCGGGCAGGTGAGCGATGCCCGCGAGATGGAACGCCTGAAGACCGACCTGCAGGCGAATTGGCGGCCGGTGTCATTTCGCATCGAGGGAGTGAGCCTGATCTGGCGCGGTCGGCCGCCGGATGACGTGTTCCGTGTGGGCCGCGTGATTCCCCTGGGCACGAAGACTGAGCACTGAATACCGATTGCTGAATGACTTGCGGGTGCGGCCCACGCCCTGTCCAGCCGGTAAGATATTTTTTGACAAATACGCTTGGCGATTGGCTCGCTTGGTTGCATCTTTCCTGTAAATCTGGAAGCGAGGCATTGGGCCGAGTGGGAAGCTGACCGCTTCCGATTCTGCATCAGGCCGCGCTTCCCGGCCGGGATGGCCCCCTCTGAAGCGATGGACAGAAACGCCTGACCGAAAGGATCGTCTCATGAATCGGAAGTGGAAATGGATGCTCGCCGTGCTTTGTGCCGTTGGGTCGAGTGCCGTGGCGGCTCCGGCGTGGCAGTAGGTTACAGTCGAAGACACCCTCTACTCATTCTCTGAAGCGGATGGCAAGATCCTGCTGGCCGGCCGGCTGAAGATGGGCTTGTACGGCGCCAATACGTTCAAGACCGTGCTGGACGATGGTGGACGGTCATGGCGCGATGATTTCGCCAGGATGCCGGAACTGGTCGCAGTTTGGGATCGGTTCCATCTGTTTACTGGGAATCGTGAAGCGCGGGCCTCGCTGCATGCTCCTGCACAGGATGCCCAGAGGATCGTTCAAAGACCTTCGGGCTTCAGCATGACGCCGGACGAGGCCATCGAGGCTCTGGATAAATGTCGCTTTGTCGCCAGGATTCTGGCCGAGCCATATACGATCCTGATCTGCACCACCTATTCGCCGAAATCTCAAGCCACGACCACCGTGCCGATCGTATTGCGTCAGTTCGACAACGCATATCGGGTCACCGACGAGTTGCCGCTGAGCGCACTCGTGCATTACCTGGGGTCATTGGCTCCTGGTGCAATGGTAGACATTACGGGAGTCCGGAAGGTTTCCCCGTCAGAGATTGCCGGGCTTGAAGCCTTCGAGGAAATCATTGAATTGCCTCGACCGGGTCAGAAGCACGCCACGACAACATTGGTGCCCAGGCCAGACAGGGCAACACTGACTTCGGATGGCAACAAAGTCCTTTTCTATTGCCGTCCGCAGGTGGAGCCGGATCTTGGCTACGGGATGGCCGTGTCGGCCCTTGCGACATCGACGTGGCCCGAGACGCCGATCAAGCAGATCAGCAGACTGTTGCTGGATATGCACCGGTCCTCGTCGCTGGATGCCATCGAATCCTTCTGGCACAGTCGCGACCACGAGATGATCAGAAAGCGGATGGAGGCTTCGCGTTCCCGGGAGGCCAACGCCAGGCCGGATGCCGGCAGGCTCATGCCGCTGTCCATTCCGATCAAGGAGTCGGCACGCGCGCTCGTCAGTATTCCAACGGATTTGGGCACGGTCGGTTACTTCCTGAATGCAAAAGAAGACTTGAGCAGACCCGGTGGATTCGCGCGCATTGCCCTCGTCGAGCAGGCTGGCAAAAAGGTGTTAGCGAGTGGGCTCAAAGTGGATAGCCAACGCGTGAGCCGCGCCGGCCTGATCGACGGCCTGCTCGAAACGACAGAATTCAAGAAAGGGCTCGGCGAGTTCCTCCGGCAAAGAGCCCCGGCGTTCGTCAGGCAACTGCAGTCAGAGTGAGGGGGGACAAAAGAGGTCAAGAGGCATAACAGCGCGATGGTGCCGTGCTGGGCAGCCTGGGTGCTGCTGGCCACGGAGAAGAACTTCCGCCGGATCACGGACCACGAACAGCCCCAGGGGCTCAGGGCATATCTGGACGAAGACATTGAGGACGTGCACCGATTCTGCCGTTGGGATGATCCGGCCCGACGAATCCATGAACGGCCGAATGATTTGTCCCCGAGCGTCCTGGCGTATTGTACGAGCGGCCATCGGTATCCCTCTGTGACCGATGCCTTGCTCCATTCCAATACCACTGGGTTTCGTGGCCGCAGGTGAGCATGCCCGACACTGTTTGAGTTCCGCATACCCACGCGTCCCACCGGGGCGCGTGGGTATGCATTCGGATTTGGACGGAGGCGTGCACGGCATAGCGCGATTCTGCGACACGGCTTGCGGCACGCAGCCTGATCAAGTGTGGCCACTGCTTTGGGGCAGGGCCAATGCTGGAGTTGTTCCTGCACGGCTCAAGAGCCGTGGCACACAGATCACACTCTTTCCTGTCTCACCATCGCGCACGGTCATTTACACGCTGGGTTGGCTGGCGGCGATGGCCTTGATCGTCGGAGTCAGCTCGTTGCGCAGTGCCTCTTTCTTCGGATCAGCGCCCCGACGGCCGCCGCGGCGGGCCGGCTCGGGGGCGGGGCCGGTAGTCGCCGGTGCCGGTTCCGGACGGTTATCGAACATCGAGCCGTAAGCGAAGAAGCAGAAGTTGTTGGTGGCGGCGACGGCGGCCTGGATCTGCCCCTTGGCCACCTCAGGGCCACCGTTCGGCCACATGCCGGGGATGACAATCACCTGGTCCCGCCGGGGCAGCCAGGGTTCCAGGGCGCTGACAAAGGAGGGCAGGTCGTTCTTGTAGTTCATGGGGAAGGCCATGTCGATGAGCTTCTCCTCGGCCCAGCGCGCGCTATCCTGGAAGTGGGACAGGCCGGAGTTGAAGTTGGCCCCCACGGAGGCGGCCAGCAGGCAGGCGGGGCGAACTTCGCGGATCATGTTGCGGACCTCCGCGACAAGCTGGGTGACCTGGTCGGTGCGCCACTTTTTCCAGGCGGCCGGGTCGTCGTCGGGCGACTTGCCGGTGGCCTCTTTATAGAGGGTCAGGGTCTTGATGTCGCGCGGATAGTCCAGGCCCGAGCCCCGCGGAATGGCCGGGTGCTCATTGGGGAAGCGGATGTAATCCATGTGCAGAGCGTCAATCTCGTAGTTGGCCACGATCTCGCGGAAGACGCTGACCAGGTAGGCGCGAACCTCGGGCAGGCAGGGGTTGAGGCTGACGTAGAAGTCGCAGAGCGCCTGGCGCTTGCCGTTCTGATCGTACCAGAACCATTCCGGGTGCTTGTTATAGAGCTGGTCGGGGTTGGTCGGGGGACGGGTTCCGCGCCAGGCGGGCAGGACGTTGACCCACGCCTGGATGGCCAGGCCCCGGCTATGGGCCTCCTTGACGGCGACGGCCAGCGGGTCGAAGCCGGGGTCCTGATAGTTGTACTGCTCGGCCCAGGGCTCAATCTTCGACGGATAATAGACGGTACCGTTGCCGCGCACCTGGAAGATCACGGTGTTGAAGCCGGCGTCCTGGACGTTCTGCATGACGTAGGCGATTTCCTCAGGTGACTTATAGGCGGAGCGTACGACCCACACCGCGCGGACGCCCTCTTTGCGGGCCTTGGCAATAGCGGCCAGGGCCGGCTGGGCGTCAGGAGCGGCCGAGCGGGGGGTGGCGTCGGCGGGTTCCCGCTCTTCACCGGCGGGGGCCGGCGGCTGCTCTTCGGCTTGGTTGGCGGTGGCGGGTTCTGACTGCGCCTCATCTTCGGGTGCGGTCGTCTCGGAGGTGGTTTCGGGGGCCGCGGGCGGGGGGGCCTTTTCCTCGCGTTTGCAGCCGGCCAACAGGAATGCCGCCAACAGTGCCGAGACCAGATAAAAGACGGGAGTCCGTGCGAGCATGAGTGTTCTCCTTGAAAGTGAATGCGGCAACAGCTTAACCCAAACCGCCTGTCGGTGCCAGCAGACAAGCCGCCAGATCGCTACTCGCGAACCTTCGTGCGCCACAGCGAGGCCGCCAGGATCACCGACACCACGGACGTGCCGATCCAGAACAGGATGGCCGCGCTGAAGTCGTAGTGATGTACGCCGTTGGCGTCGATCGTCTCGCCGCGGTGCAGCAGGTAGGCGCTGATGTATTCCTGCAGGGCACTGCCGATGTAGCTGAACACGCCGGTAATTCCGATGGCTGCGCCGGCCACCTGCTTGGGCACGATGTCTACGGCGAACAGCCCGCCGAGCACGGCGAGCAGGCCGCTGAGCGTAAACCCGTAAACGATAAACGCCGCGGCCAGGAGGTAGGGATGTCCCGGCGGTACGTAGAACAGGACCACCAGCGAGAGCACTTCGATCACGCCAAAGAGAAAGGTCACCGGGGGGCGACGGGCTTTGAACAGCAGGTCGGAGATGAAGCCGTAGGCAATGCAGCCGCCCAGGCCGGCCACGGTGTTGAGTCCGATGAACAGCCCCGAGGCGGTCATCGAAAAGCCGCGCTCTTTTTGCAGGTACAACATGCCCCAGGAGATCAGCCCGTAGCGCGTCATGTACATCGTCGCGCTGGCCAGGCACACAATCCACACCGCCGGCAGCTTGAGGATCTGCAGTTGGTCCCAGAAGCTGGGAGTGCTTTCCGTATGCGTGCCGGGTCGCTCGCTGCCGGTCGCGCACGAGCCGCTGTCTGTTTCCATTACGACAGGGAAGCTTCGTGGCTTCTGCCACTCGGCGACCGAGGGCAGGCCGAGTGCCTGCGGTCGGTCGCGCATCAGCAGGCAAACGCCGACGGCCACAAACAGGCAGAACACGCCGGGGCCCAGGAAACCCGCCCGCCAGGCCGGCCCCAGCAGGTCGCTGTGCTGGGCCCAGTAGGTTACCAGGGCGGCCGTGCCGACGAAGGTCAGCCCTTCGCCCAGGGAGTGCGCGGCGCTCCAGGTCCCATAGACCCGACCGCGCTCGTGTCCGCCGAACCAGCGGGCGATGGACACGATGCAGGACGGGGCGCCGAAGCCCTGGAACCAGCCGTTCAAACCCCACAGGAGCGTCCAGAGCCACAGGTGGGCGGTGCCGCCCATGACGAGGTTGGCCAGGGCGGACAGCAGCACGCCCGTGGCGAAGAAGCGCCGCAGATTGGCGTGATCGGCGAGAAAGCCGTTGAGCAGCCGGCCCACGGCATAGCCGTAGAAAAATGCGGAGCCGATCCTGCCGAGTTCCTCGGTGGTGAAGATGCCGTCGTCGATGAGATGGCTCTTCACGACATTGAAACCGAGGCGGGAGGTGTACAGGAAACTGTAGCCGAGCAGGATCGCAACCAGGACGGATCGGCGGCATTGCCGGTACAGCCGGTCGATCTCGTCGGGATCGGTCAGGGGTGGCGCGTCGGGCCCCGTGGCCCAGAAACCAAGCAGGCCACGCGGCTTCTGCCTTGTTCTTGCATCCTCCAAGACCGGTGTTTCCGGCACGCTTCAGGTCTCCGCAATCGGGTCGAATCTTCGCGCCTGCATGTGGGGTTTGCGTCTCCGCCGGCCGGTTCGTCAAGCGGGCTTCGACGGCCGGCACAGAGGCCGGTCGCTGTAGTCAAACCCGGGCAAGTGCAACCGCCCGACACGATACACGAATCAGGCGGGAGGATACAGGGCTTGGATCGCTTATTCCAGGCAGGTTTCCGGCGGGCTGACCTGCGGGCCGGTCATGCAGTTTCGGAATAACGCCAGATCGTCAGAATCCACGTCCGCGTCAGGGTTGCCGACCGGGTGGATCCTGGCCCGCTCGCAGGCCGGGTCGGTCTGGGCTGCGAAGCCGGAGAGGCAGGCCTGGAACCGGCCGAAGTCGTCCTGGTCCACGTCGCCGTCGTTGTCCCAGTCGCCCATGTAGCGCTGGGCGGTAAAGCTCCAGACGTCGCCGGTGGTCGTGCCGTAGGCGTTTACCTCGTCGATGCGCCAGTAGTAGGTTGCGCCCAACTCGAGCGGGCCAATGTTGAAGGTGGTGGCGGTCTGGTTGCCCTGAAAGACGCCGGGGCTGACCGTCCCGAAGTAAACGTTGTGCGAGGTGGCTTCGGCCCCGGCGGTCCAACTCAGGACCGTCGAGGTCACGCCCCTGGCCAGATCGGCGGGGCTGGGGTTCGTGGCCTTGTCCGGAGCGGCCAGGCGGAGGGCCCGGAAATTGTCCGCCCGGGTTCCGTGAATGTTGCTGTTGGAGCTGAAGGACTCCTGGTAGCCGATGCCGAAGTAACCGCGCGGGTGATTGGCGTCAGTCACGTCGGCGATGAGCGAGCCGTCCACCAGATAGCGAATGCGCGAGCCGACGCACTCGATGCGGAAGCGGCGCCAGGCGGTGGAGGTCAGATAGATCCGGTTCGAATCGCGGAAGTCGGTGAGGCTGCCGTTGAGATAACGAGCGGCGCGGAGCCGGCCGTCGTCGGAGTCGTAGGTGATCGCGTAGCAGTTGCCCGGTCCGGGGGCGCTCGTGCTGCCCAGTGCGCCGGTGCCGCTGTCGCGGGCGAAGAGAGAGTAGCGTTCGTAGCCGTTGCTGGCCAGGTCCGGGCGGTACTCGCAGTAGATGTCCGCCTCCACGGCGTAGTCGGTGTCGCCGAAGTCGCCGCGGCGGACGGAGTCCAGGCCGCTGGCAGGTTTCACTTCCAGGACGTACCCGTCGCCGCTGGGGGCGGCAGGCGAGAAGGTTTTGACGGGGTTGTAGTTGAACTTGTCGTCCCAGCCGGGCAGCCGGCCGGTGGGTGCGAAGGGGGCGGCGAAGGGGAACTGGGTCGTGGTGTCCTCGCGAACCAGCAGAACGGCGTTGGCCACGGCCCGCTGGGTACCGCAACTGTCGGCGGGTACGTTGCGGACCGTTCCATTGGCCCACATGGTGGACGAGCCGCCGCCGTCGAGGTTGATGGCGTCGGTCGCGCCCAGCGTGCCGGTGAGGAAATCGGCGAGTTCCTGGAAGGTCATGCCCACGATGCCGTTACACCGGCCGTCGCAGACCATCAGAAACAGGTGGGTGCTGTTCCAGGCCAGCACGGTTCGGGGATGCCGCTGGGTGGCGAAGCCGTGTTTTGACCAGTTCGCGGTGTTGGCGGCCCCGTTTTTCAAGAGCCAGCCCGCGCCGGTGACCGCCATGTTGGCGTTGTTGTAGTTGGCGTTGCTGGTGTCGAAGAACATGGCGAGCCGATCGCCGACGGAGACTTTGGCGGTGAGGGTGGCGACGGGCGCTCCAATTGCGGACAGGACCATGCCGCCGGCGGGGATGGCGTTGTTGACCGAGGCCGATCCGGACCGAATGGCGGTAACGATGCCGGAGACGGTTTTGTCGCCGCGCATCGGGTAGGTGACGTCGGAGAGGATGATCTCGACGCCTTGGCCGGCCGTTCCGGTGGTCGAGGCCCACTGGGGCGTGTAAGCCACCAGGGTGTCAGCCGTCCGTGCCTTGTTGTAGGCATGCAGCGTCGTGGTGCTGCCATCGGCAAAGGTCACCGTGCCATTGAGATGGGAGATATTCTCAACAATAACCGGCAGGCGCGTATCGCCGAAGAGGAAAGTCTCATAACTGCCGGTCGGCTGTTCGAGCATTTCGCCGTCTGAGGCGGTCGCCCCGGTGATAGCCGGTGTGGTGCCGAAAAAGGAGGCATTCACGGCGGCGATCACGTCATGAGCGGGCGGTTGATCGTAGTGTGAGACAATGGTGCTGACCGTCTGGCGGGAGGTGAAGTTTCGCTTCTTCTGGGGCCAGCCGATTTTGAGCTTGTACTCGGCCCGGAAACGATCCACAGCGACCACGTAGACCCTGTTGGGGCCGGGGGCTTGATAAAAGGAGTAGGTGACGCCGGGGGCCAATTCTTCGGCCCGGACTTCCGGCCGGGTTGCGAACAGGGCCGCCAGCCCTGCGAGAAGGACCCATAACGAGGTTGACCGCATTGCCACTCCTCCGCGACGACTTGCATCGCGATTATAGCAGATGAGAGGCGGGGACAGAAACACCCCCGTCATGCGCCCCCGTCGGAGGGTCCGTGACAATTTCGGTGGAGCGGAGACGCACCAATTCTGAGCGAAGAAGTACCAATTCTGAGCCCGAAGCGCAAGCGAGGGCCGGCGAAGCCCACTCAGCAGTCCTTCAGGCCCTCGCTTGCGCTTCGGGCTCAATCGCTTGCGCTTC
>Ga0116168_1000572_pt1 | contig 34772 bp, 24 predicted proteins | sample AD_UKC129_MetaG_FD_89795 | JGI IMG/M metagenome (GOLD analysis project Ga0116168, IMG submission 89795) | Active sludge microbial communities of municipal wastewater-treating anaerobic digesters from Canada - AD_UKC129_MetaG | ecosystem: Engineered > Bioreactor > Anaerobic > Digestate | place...
CGACTCGGGCGTCGCCGCCGCATTCCTGCGATGACGTCTGCGATCCCGCCCGCGCCCGCCCGTCCCAGCCGGCCCACCCCGGCCACGCCGCCCACCCCGGCCTCCTCCGCCGCCCCGGCCGCCTCGGCCGCCTCGGCCGCCTCGTCCACCCCGCGAGTGGTCGCGACACGCGGTACCGCCGTGACCGCCGACGGCGTGTCGCGACCCCTCGCGAAGGGAAAAGGAGCGACACGAAGAGGGGCGACAGCGGGACGAGCGGCGACGGGACGAACGTCGGGGGTGCGAGCGTGAGCGAGACGGGGGTGGTCGCGGCGGTCGACCTCGGTGCCACGAGCGGGCGCGTGATCGTCGGACGCGTCGGGCCCGACCTGCTCGAGACCACGACCGTGGCGCGGTTCGCGAAGGACCCGATCGTCCTCGGCGACGGACTGCACTGGAACATCGTCGGCCTGTACGGCGCGGCACTCGAAGGGCTGCGCACCGCGTTCGCGAGCGAACCCGAGCTCGCGAGCATCGGCATCGACTCGTGGGCGGTCGACTACGGCCTGCTGCGCAGCGGGGACAGCGACGGCGAACCCGCCGGCGCGCGCGGCGACGGCACCACCGAGCGCGCCCTGCTCGGCACACCGTTCCACTACCGCGACGAGCGCACGGCTCGGGGCGTCGCTGCGGTGCACGAACGGATGCCGCACGCCGAGCTGTTCGAACGCAACGGCCTGCAGTTCCTGCCCTTCAACACGCTGTACCAGTTCGCCGCCGAGTCGCCGGCGCTGCTCGAGATCGCCGACACGGCCCTGCTCATCCCCGACCTGCTCGCGTTCTGGCTGACCGGCCAGGCGCGCGCCGAGGTGACCAACGCCTCGACGACGGGCCTGCTGCGCTGGAGCGACCACGCGTGGGACGATCCGCTCCTCGACGCGCTCGGCCTCGCCGGGCTGCGCACCGTTCTGCCGCCGCTGATCACGCCCGGCACGCGGATCGGCCCGCTGCGGCCCGCGGTCGCGGCGTCGCTCGGCGGGCAGGCCGACGTCGTCGCGGTCGGCTCGCACGACACCGCGTCGGCCGTCGTCGCGGTGCCGATGCAGCCCGAGGCAGCCGTCTACATCTCGTGCGGCACGTGGGGTCTGGTCGGCGTCGAGGTCGAGCATCCGGTGCTCACCCCCGCCGCCCTCGCCGCGAACTCCACAAACGAGGGCGGCGTCGACGGGCGCGTCCGTCTGCTGCACAACGTGATGGGCCTCTGGATCCTGAGCGAGACGGTGCGCGGCTGGGAGCGCACCGGCGCACCGGTCGAACTGACGGCGCTGTTGGATGCCGCGGCGACGGTGCCCCCGGCATCCGTCCCCCTCTTCGACGTGAACGACCCGCGCTTCCTCTCCCCCGGCGACATGCCGGCCCGGATCGACGCCTGGTGCGCTGAGCACGACCAGGTCGCCCCGCGCACGCGGGCGGAGTACGCACGCTCGATCGTCGAATCGCTCGCGCAGGCGTTCGCCGAGGCTGCCGCGACGGCGGCGCACCTCGGTGGTGTCGACGCCCGCACGATCCACATCGTGGGCGGCGGCGCTCTGAACGCCCTGCTGTGCCAACGCGTCGCCGACCGGTCGGGGCTGCCGGTGCTCGCCGGGCCCGTCGAGGCGACCGCGCTCGGGAACGTGCTCGTGCAGGCCCGGGCTGCCGGCTTCGTATCGGGCTCGCTCGAAGCGCTCCGCGCGCTCGTGGCGCGCACGCACGGGCTTCGCAGGTACACGCCGCAGGCGTGATGCGCGAAGCCCGTGTCGGTTCTGCGAGGCAGAATAGCTGAGTGCCATCTTCGGCACGACGAGCGATTCGAGGGTCGATGCCGTACCGCAATCAGGCGACTGTGCAGAGCTGGGTGGACGATTACCTCGCCGCACGGCCCGAGCAGACCGCCGCGGTATCGGTGCTCGAGAAAGACTTCATCCCCGGCCCCGAATCGGGCATGGTCGTCGTGTCGCTGAGCAACGCATCGACGGTCACCTACATCCAGGCGACCGTCACCGATGGGCTCCCGCACTGGGTCGTGACGTTCGAGCCGCGATCAGAGGGGTTCGACCTCGACGCGGCCGGCGTGGCGCAGCTGTCGTCCGACCTCGCGACGATCGCGGGCCTGTGCGATTACCTGCAGCAGCGCACCGATGCCGCGATGCACGCGTCCTCGGGCGGCGGCGCCGAAACCGCGACCCTGGCCTGACTCCGGAGAGTCTCCGGCGTTCGCCGCACGGGTCGTTGCGCCTGGTTCAGGCGACGCCGGGCACCGTCATGGCGACGGCGAGAACGCCCAGCGCGAGCATCCCGGCCACCGTCGCGGCCGCCTGTAAGACACCTTCGGTGCGACGGGTGAGGGGCGCCTGGACGACCGTCGTGGGTGCAGCTTCGACGGCACGCTGCGCCTCGGCCAGGGACTCGTACCGCCCGATGGGGGTCGAACGGCTGTCGAAACCGACGAGGTGACCGTCGGGCGTGCGCTCGGCGAACCCGACGAACTCGCCCGCACGCGACGCGACATGAAATCCGTCTTCGACCCGTACTCAGGTGACCCGTCCGCGTTCGACACGGGCGGGCAGAACGCTGGTCATGCGGCCACCGCCAGAGCGGGAGTGCCGGCCGCTGCGGCCGCCTCATCGAGGTCGATCACGATGCCCATCGCGGATGCCGCGGCCTGCGCCAACTCGTTGACGTAGGCCGGGTCGAGGCGGATCGGCTCGGCGCTGTCGAACTCGAAGCGGAGCGGAATCGCGCAGTGCACCCACACCGACGAGCGGCCCAGGTCGGCGGCCGAGAACGAGACGCTGAACCCCTCGGAGCGACGGAGCTTGGTCATCGTCACCATCTTCAGGTGTGCGAGCTCGCGGTCTTCGACGACGATCGCGTCGGTGCTGTTTCCGTAGTACAGACGTCCCATGATGCCTCCCGGTCGGTTACGAGAAAGGTTATTGGGTAGATAAGTAGTTAGTCAAGCGAGACATCTCCCGAGCTACCGGCCAAGTGAGTTATATTGATCAGGACGTAACCCGGGGGTGAAGACGAAATGGAAACATCGGTGAGTTCGGGCGAGGTTCTCGACAGCCTCGCCCGTTTCCGCACGTCAGACGCGCAGATGCATCAGCGGGTGCGGGCGACGACCACCCTCGGCGAGAACGAGATGCGCATCCTCAGCTACCTGCTGCGTCAGCATCGCGACGGCAACGTCGTGAAGCCGAGCGAGATCTCGCGCCACCTGGCGATCAGCTCGGCCTCGACCACGGCGCTGCTCGACCGCCTCGAGCGCCAGGGCAGCGTCGAGCGGATCAGCCACCCCACCGACCGACGCAGCATTCTCATCGCCCCCACCGCGCGCGCGGCGGGCGATGTCGCCGACATCGTCGACGCGTTCGAGACTCGCGTCACCGAGGCGATCGAGGCGCTCGGCGACGAGGGCCGCGCGTCGGTGCTCCGCTTTCTCGACGCGGTCGCCGACGCCGCCGACGACATCGCCACGTCGGAGCGTTGAGCGAGATCTTCTGACGAAGACCGCCGACGCTCAGGCGTCGATCTGGTCGACCGCGTCGCGCATGGCGTCGAGAAAGCCGATCACGGTCGCCCGGTCATCCTCCGACATCCCGCGCACGATGCCCATCATGCGATCGTGCATCGCCGAGAGGGTGTGACGGATCTCGGCATCCGACTTCTCGCTCGAGGTCACGAGCACGCTGCGGCGGTCGTCGGGGTTCGGTGAGCGGGTGAGGTGACCCGACTTCTCGAGCCGGTCGAGCAGCGCCGTCGTCGAGGCCGACGTGATGCCGAGGTAGCGGCTCAAGGTGACGGGCGTCACCACGCTGCCGCGCAGTCGTGCGCGGGCGAGGAACCGCAGCACGAGCAGTTCGTTCTCGCCCATCTCCATCGCCTGCTGGGTGCGGCGGCGCATCGCGACTTCTGCGGCGCGGTACGAACGCATCGCCTCCATCACCGACGTCGACCGCGCGTCGTCATCGGCGTACCAATACGAGCCGGGCTGCTCGGGCGTGGTGGTCATCCGTATATTCTGACCCGTCGAGCCGTGCCCGTGGGGTCACGACGCGATCGCGCCGCCCGATCAGCGCGTCGGGCCGCTCACGCCTCGCGCGTGATCGTCACCTGCACGTGCAGATCGCTCTTGTACGGCCCGGCGTACACACCGCGTAGCGGGGGCACGTCGTTGTAGTCGCGGCCGCGGCCGACGAGAACGTGCCGGTCGCCGATCTCGATGCGGTTGGTCGAGTCGAACCCCTCCCAATCGCCCGTGAACCACTCCACCCAGGCGTGCGATTCGCCGGTGACGGCGACGCCGACCTCGGCGTGCGGGTTGGGGTGCAGGTAGCCCGACACGTACCGCGCCGGAATGCCGACCTCGCGCAGGGCCCCGAGGGTGATGTGGGTGATGTCCTGACAGACGCCCTTCCGCTCCACCCACGCCTCGGCGCCGGTCGAGTGCACACCGGTGATGCCGGGCATGTACTCCATGGCCTCCCCGATCGCCGTCGCGATCGCGAGCGCCGCCCGGCCGGGGTTGTCGTGCTGCGCGGCGATCGAGCGGGCGATCTCGGCGACCTCGGGGTGCGGCTCGGTGCGGCCGGACTGCCCGAGCATCTCGACCGTCTCGATCGCGCGCAGGCTCTCGCGGGCGAGGCGATCCCAGCTGATCTCGGGGAACTCGATCGGCCGCGGTCGCACCTCGACGAGCGAGCGCGCCGTGATGTCGAGCGCACTGTGCCCCGCGAGCACGTCGAACGCCGCGACCCGCGTGCCGAAGTAATCGGCGTAGTAGTTCACGCTCGTCGAGGGGTCGATGTCGAGCTGCGAGCTCAGCACGAACTGCGCGTCGGTCGAACTCGGCAGCATGCGCGCCTCGTTGTACGACGCACCGACGTCACCCGGGTAACGAAAGCCCGTCGCGTGTTCGATCCGCAGGCGCATCATGAGGTCTCTCCGATCCAGCTGGGCTCGGCGTGGGTGGGGAAGAACCGGTCGCGAATCGCCTCCGACGCCTCGCGGGTGACCTTCTGCACCTGCTCCATGTGCTCGGGCAGGTCGCGCAGGATCTCTTCGATCGGCCGGTACTCGAGGTCGTTGCGAATGCGGCCGAGCGCGCGCAGCACGGTGTTCGAGTGCCCGACGCGGTCGGCGACCGGGTCGATGGCGCTCATGCACTGCTCGGCGACGGTGATCGAGTGGATGACCGAGCGCGGGAAGAGCCGGTCGAGCAGCAGGAACTCGGCCGCGTTGGCCGCACTCGGCATGCCGCGGTAGGTGCGCAGGTACGCCTCGTAGGCGCCGCACGAGCGCAGAATGGTCGTCCACGACGGGCCGGATGCCTCGGTCAGCGCCCGCGTCGCGAGCAGCCGCGCGGTCATGTCGGTGCGCTCGATCGCGCGCCCGAGCGTGAGGAACTGCCAGGCCTCGTCGCGGCTCGTCGACGAGTCGGTGACGCCGACGGCGAGCGCCGACCGCTCGCGCACCCACTGGAAGAACTCGTGCGCCTTCTCGTTGTTGATACGCCGAGGCATCCGCGAATACGTCGTGTTGAGGGTCTCCCACAGCTCGGTGGAGACGATCTCGCGGGCGCGGCGGGCGTTCTCTCGGGCCGATTGCACGGCGTAGGCGATGCTCGACGGGTTGGCGCGGTCGACGGCGAGGCTCGTGAGCACGTCGCCGCGCGTCACGCGCACCTCGTCGCCGGGGGTCACCGACCCCATGACGCCCATGAGCGACCGGCAGGCGGTGTCTTCGTCGATCCACGGGTCTTCGAGCAGCAGCTGCAGGTGCACGTCGAGAATGCGCGCCGTGCCGTCGCTGCGCTCGATGTACCGCCCGATCCAGAACAGGCTCTCGGCGATGCGGCTCAGCATGACGCCACCCCCGTCTGCTGCTGCTGTTCCTGCTGCTCGGCGAGCGGGCGCGGGTCGCTCGGCGCGTGGTCGGGCGTGCCCTGCGCGTCGTAGATGATCGGAATGGCCTGCGTGACGGATGCCTGGTCGGCGACCAGTCCCGCCAGGCCCCCCGGCTCTTGCAGGCCGCGCGGCCCGCGCGCGGGCGCGTCGCCGCCGACGATCCAGGTGTCTTTCGATCCGCCGCCCTGCGACGAGTTCACGACGAGCTGCCCTTCGGGGAGGGCCACACGGGTGAGCCCGCCCGGCAGCACCCACACCTCGTCGCCGTTGTTCACCGCGAACGGGCGCAGGTCGGCGTGCCGCGGGCGCATGCCGTCTTCGACGAGCGTGGGGATGGTCGAGAGCATGACGACCGGCTGTGCGATCCAGCCGCGCGGGTCGGCGATGAGCTTGGCGCGAAGCGTGTCGAGTTCGGCGGGCGAGGCATCCGGCCCCACCACGAGCCCCTTGCCGCCCGAGCCGTCGACCGGCTTGATCACGAGTTCGTCGAGGCGATCGAGCACCTCTTCGAGCGCGTCGGGCTCTTCGAGCCGCCACGTGTCGACGTTCTTCAGGATCGGCTCTTCGGCGAGGTAATAGCGGATCAGGTCGGGCACGTACGTGTAGAGCAGCTTGTCGTCGGCGACGCCGTTGCCGACGGCGTTGGCGATCGTGACGTTGCCCAGGCGCGCCGCGAGCATGAGGCCCGGCGCGCCGAGCATCGAGTCGGCGCGGAACTGCAGCGGGTCGAGGAAGTCGTCGTCGACCCGGCGGTAGATCACGTCGACGCGCTTGGGCCCGCGGGTCGTGCGCATGAACACCTTGCCGCCCATGCACTGCAGGTCGCGGCCCTCGACGAGCTCGACGCCCATGAGCCGGGCGAGCAGCGTGTGCTCGAAGTAGGCGGAGTTGTAGACGCCGGGTGTGAGCACGACCACGTTCGGGTCGTCGACTCCGGGCGGGGCGGCATTGCGCAGGGCCTGCAGCAGCTTGTTCGGGTATTCGCCGACCGGCTGCACGCGCATCGAGTAGAAGAGCTCGGGCAGGGTCTGCGCCATGACGCGCCGGTTGGAGATGACGTAGCTGACACCCGAGGGCACCCGCACGTTGTCTTCGAGCACGCGCATCTCGCCGTGCTCGTCGCGGATGAGGTCGATGCCGGCGACCTGGATGCGCACACCGTTGGCCGAATGGATGCCCGCGGCCTGGCGGTAGAAGTACTGCGAGCTCGCGATGAGGGCGGCGGGCAGCACCCCGTCGCGCACACAGTACTGGCGACCGTAGGCGTCGTCGAGGAAGGCCTCGAGCGCCTTGACGCGCTGCTGCACGCCCTTCTCGACCCGCGACCACTCGTCGTAGGCGATGACGCGCGGCACCGCGTCGAGCGGGAACGGCCGCTCTTCGCCGGCGAAGTCGAAGGTCACGCCCTGCGCGAGATACGAGCTGGCGAGCGACTCGGTGCGCCCGCGCAACTCTTCTTGCGTCAGTCGCGCGAGCGCCTGATGCAGCTCTTTGTACGCCGCACGCGACGCTCCGCCGTCGCCGGCGTGCTCGGGCGCCTCGAACATCTCGTCGAACGGCGGCACCCCCGACGCGGTCTTGCGCGGCGCGAGTGTCGAGCCGTAGCCGTCGAACAGATCACCCATGCAGCGAGCCTAGTCGGGGCCGTGTTTCGTGAGTGTGACGGATGCCTCGGCATCCGTTCTGCCGCGCGCGGGGTCGCCGAGAACAGGAGTTCCGCCGGGAGCAGGACGGATGCCCCGCCGGTCGTCCTGCTCTCGCCGAATCTCCTGTTCCCGCGCGCAGCGCAGGGCCGGCCGGGTCAGCCGGCGAGCACGAGCCGCAGCTGTTCGACGGCCCAGTCGAGCTCGGTCGCGCGGACGACGAGCGGCGGCGCGATGCGGATCGTCTGCCCGTGGGTGTCTTTCACGAGCACGCCGCGGTGCAGCAGCCGCTCGGCGATCTCGCGGCCGGTGCCGTAGGCGGGATCGATGTCGACGCCGGCCCACAGGCCCGCGACACGGATGCCGGTGACCCCGGCGCCCACGAGGGCCTCAAGCGCCTGCTCGAGGTGCTCGCCGAGTGCCTGGGCACGCGTCTGGAACTCTCCCGAGGCGAGCATCTCGACCACCTGCTGCCCCACGGCGCAGGCGAGCGGGTTGCCCCCGAAGGTCGACCCGTGCTCGCCGGGGCGAATCACGCCCAGCACCGCGGCGTCGGCCACGACCGCCGACAGCGGCACGATGCCGCCGCCGAGCGCCTTGCCGAGCAGGTACACATCCGGCACGACCTCTTCACGGTCGCACGCGAACGTCGTTCCGACGCGGGCGAGACCCGACTGGATCTCGTCGGCGATGAAGAGCACATTCTTCTCGTCGCAGATCTCGCGGATGCGCCGCAGGTACCCTTCGGGCGGGATCACGACGCCCGCCTCGCCCTGGATGGGCTCGACCAGCACCGCGGCGGTGTTCTCGTCGATCGCGCGGGCGATGGCCTCGGCATCCCCGTACGGCACCGACACGAAGCCGGGCGTGAACGGCCCGAAGCCCGCGCGCGCCTGCGGGTCGTCGCTGAAGCTCACGATCGTGGTCGTGCGCCCGTGGAAGTTGCCGTCGGCCACGACGATCGTCGCGGCCCCCTCGGGCACGCCCTTCACCCGGTACGCCCAGGCGCGCGCAAGCTTGATGCCCGTCTCGACCGCCTCGGCGCCGGTGTTCATCGGCAGCACCATGTCTTTGCCGCAGAGGGCCGCCAGGGCGTCCGCGAACGGGCCCAGCCGGTCGTTGTGGAACGCGCGGCTCGTGAGCGTGACCCGACCGAGCTGGTCGACCGCCGCCGCCACCAGGGCGGGGTGTCGGTGCCCGAAGTTCAGGGCCGAGTACGCCGACAGCAGGTCGAGGTAGCGCTTGCCCTCGACGTCGGTCACCCACGCGCCCTCAGCGCGCGCGACGACGACGGGCAGCGGGTGGTAGTTGTGCGCGACGTGCGCGTTCTCAGCGGCGATCAGCTCGCCGGTGAGTGCATCGGCCGGGGCGTCGGCGCGGGCACCGGAGAGCCCGTCGACAGAAGGGGTGGTCATCGCTTTCCTCGCAGTTCGAGCGTGCAGCACTTGATGCCGCCGCCGCCGAGCAGCAGCTCGGACAGGTCGACGAGCACGGGGTTGTAGCCGCGTTCGCGCAGCTGGGCTTCGAAGCCTGTCGCACGCGGCGAGATGAAGACGTTGTAGCCGTCGGATGCCGAGTTGAGGCCGAACACGGCGCCGTCGGCATCGTCGACGAGGATCGCGTCGGGGTAGCGCTCTTCGAGGATGCGACGGGAGTCGTCGTCGAACGCGGAGGGCAGGTAGGCGATGTTCGCCTTCTCGACGCCGCCGGGGCCCTCGACGGGATCGAGCACCGAGATCGCCGTGTCGAGGTGGTAGAACCGGGGGTCGACGAGGCGCAGCGAGACGACCTCGCGGTCGAACACCCGGGCGATCTCGGCGTGGCTGTCGCCCGTCGAGCGGAAGCCCATGCCGGCGAGGATCGTGTCGCCGACGAGCAGGAAGTCTCCCTCGCCCTCTTGCACCGAGACCGGCTCGACGAGGTCGAACCCGTGGCCGGCGAACCAGTCCATGAACGGGCGCTCTTCGCCGCGGCGCTCGTCGACACGGAACCGCGCGCCGAGCGCGCGGCCGTCGATGATGAAACCGCCGTTGGCGGTGTAGACCATGTCGGGCAGGCCCGGGACCGGGTCGATCAACTCGACCTCGTGGCCGAGGGCGAGGTACGTGTCGTAGAGCGCCTGCCACTGCGCGAGCGCCTTGGCCGTGTCGGTCGGCTTCGCCGGCTCCATCCACGGGTTGATGCGGTAGCTCACGGTGAAGTGCTCGGGCCGGCACATCAGGTAGCGGCGGTGCTGGGCGGTGCGGGCCGGCGTCGTGCGCGCGGCGGATGCGGACGAAAGAGTCATCTCGCTCCTCGATTCCTCAGTATTCGAAGGGCGGCGGACGCTGTCCAGAGGCCCGTCGGCGCTTCGACTCGGTCCGCCGGGGCGGAGAGGAAAGGTCGGGGCGGGCACGCCGGCATCCATTCTGCCAGACGCCACCCTGCGCACCGCATGCCCCGGTGAGTAGATTTCTTCTCTATGGCGAGAAGAACTGGGGACGAGACCCGGGCATTGCTGCTTCGGGTGGGAATGCAGATGCTGCTCGAGCGCGGGGTGTCGGCGGGGGTGCAGCACATCCGGCTGCAAGACGTATTGCGGCACGCGGGGCTGACCACGGGCGCCGCGTACCGACTGTGGGCCGATCAGAACGACTATCAGCGCGACCTCGCCGTCGCGATGGTGCGGCTGCGGCTGAGCAGCCCCGCCGATTATGCGCGCACCGCGGTCGACGACCTCATCGCCTCGGGCGCGAGCGGCGACGACGTGATCCGCGCCGCCGCCGAGGCGCACGTGCGAACGACGGGGATCGACATCGACGACCCCGCCGACGCGCTCGACGCCCAGCAGTTCCTCATCGCGCTCGCGCTGCGCACCACGGCGCAGACGTGGCCCGAGCTGAAGGATGCCAGCACCGAACGTCACCGCGAATCGATCGCCGTGTTCGCCGAGTTCTACGCCTACCTCATGCAGGCGTACGGGCTGCGCATGAAGACGCCGCTGACGGTGACCGATTTCACCGAGGCGATGGCCGCCCTGGGTGAGGGTTTCGCGGTGCGGGGCCTCGAGGGCATCGAGCACCCGCGGTACACGTTCGCCGAAGGCGACGAGGCGCCGACCGGGGAGTGGACGCTGTTCGCACTCGGCGTGCGTGCGCTCGTCAACGAGTTCATGACGCCGGTCCGAGAAGGCGACGGGGGCGGGAGCTCTGGGGTGGAGTGAAAACCCCCAGCCCCAGAGCGACACTCCCCCCGGCATGTCAAATGACGGTCAGACCATCGGCCCTGCTGAACCACCAGTGGTGCATCACAGCGTCGTGCTGAAACCGGTCTCCGTCGGCGCTCCCCAGATGCGCCACTCACATCGTGTCGCTCCCGAGCCGCCGAGGCCAGAAAGATAACTTGTTTCTCTCCGGCCCCGGCGAGCTGCGGGTTGATGGACTCGGTCCACGCCGTGCCGCTCAGATGACCGCTTCGCTCCACGGGTCGGGGTTGCCGAACCGGTGCGCCGTGATCGTGATCGCCTGCTCGTGCAGGAACGGCAGCAGCTCGATGCGGCCCGCCGTCGTGACCTCGTTCGCGTAGACCGCGATGTCGGGGTCGCCGTCGGTCGCCTCGGCGAGCGCCGTGCGCGTGACGGCGACGGATGCCTCGGCCCCCACGATCCGCACGCGCGATACGCCCGTGGCGCGCACGCGGGCGATCCACTCGTCGTCGGTTTCGAGGTGCACGGGCACGTCGAGCTCGCCGAGCGCTCGACGCACCGCGGCGGGAAGACCGACCGGCGCACTGAGGGTGAACCCGCCGCCGGCGCGCACGCCCGCGACGACGACGCGCAGGAGCGCCTGCCACGAGGCATCCGCCGTCGCGCGCACCGCCACCTCGACCGGGCGGTAGCGGAAGAGGTTCCGCTCCACCTTCAGCTGCGACACGTCGCGCACGCGGCCGAACTCGCGGTCCCACGCGACGGCGTCGGAGAGCGCGCCTCGGCGCAGCCACTCGAACGCCTCGTAGTCGAGCGAAGGCTGGGCGGCCTCGATGAGCCCGGTGATGCGCGAGTCGAGCCCCCGCAGGTGCAGCGTCGACGAGGGGGCGCCGCCCGCGCCGGCACGCCACGAGCCGAGCCCGACGAGGTAGTGCGGGCCACCGGCCTTGGTGCCGGCGCCCACCGACGAGCGCTTCCACCCGCCGAACGGCTGGCGCTGCACGATCGCGCCCGTGATCCCGCGGTTGACGTAGAGGTTTCCGGCCTCGACGCCGTCGAGCCACGTGGCGAGGTCGTCGGGGTCTTGCGTGTACAGCCCGGCCGTCAGGCCGTAGGCGACGGCGTTCTGCAGCTCGATCGCTTCGGCGAGCGACGAGGCGTGCAGGACGCCGAGCATGGGGCCGAAGAACTCCTCGAGGTGCGTGCGCGATCCGGGCCGCACCCCGACGCGGATGCCGGGGCGCCACAGCCGCCCGGCATACTCGCGCGCCACGTCGCGTTCCTCGCGCGGCTCGACGAGCCACTGCTCGCCCTCCTCGAGCTCGGTGAGCGCCCAGGCGAGCTTGCCGCGCGGCGGCTCGACCACCGGACCGACCTCGGTGCGCGGGTCGGAGGGCACGCCGACGCGCAGCGATTCGGTGGCATCCACCAACTGCCGCGCGAAGCGCTCCGAGCGGGCGACGGGGCCGACGAGGATCGCGAGCGAGGCGGCCGAGCACTTCTGGCCGGCGTGGCCGAACGCGCTCTTGACGAGGTCGGATGCCGCGAGGTCGAGATCGGCCGACGGCATGACGATCATGGCGTTCTTGCCGCTCGTCTCGGCCAGGAGCGGCAGCTCGGGCCGCCACGAGCGGAAGAGCGCCGCCGTGTCCCACGACCCCGTGAGGATCACCCGGTCGACGTCGTCGTGCGCGATCAGCTGCCGGCCGAGACCGCCCTCGTCGATGTCGACCAGGGCCAGCACGTCACGCGAGAGGCCCGTCTCGTCGAACGCCTGCCACAGCGCCTCGGCGACGACCGCCGCGCACCGGCGCGCCTGCGGCGCCGGCTTGAACACGACGCCCGATCCGGCGGCGAGGGCCGCGAGCACGCCGCCCGCGGGGATCGCGATGGGGAAGTTCCACGGCGGGGTGACGACGGTGAGACGCTCGGGCACGAACACCGCGCCGGGCACCCGGTCGAGCTCGCGCGCCGTGGCGGCGTAGTAGTTGGCGAAGTCGACGGCCTCGCTGATCTCGACGTCGGCCTCGGCGAAGACCTTGCCGGTCTCCGACGCCGCGACCTCGATCAGCTCGCCCCGGCGCGCCTCGAGCGCGCGGGCCGCGGCCTGCAGCACGAGGGCCCGCTCGGCGGCGGGGGCCCGGCCCCACGCCTCGGCGGCGGCGCGCACGCGCTGCACGGTCTCTTCGAGCGCCTCTTCGGACTCGAGCAGCGCGGCCGCGATCGTCGCGTCGCCGGCGGTCGAGGTCTCGACCCGGGCGAGGATGTCTGTCGCCCAGGCGCGGTTCGCGGGCAGCGCCGGGTCGGAATCGGGGGTGTTGGCGAAGCCCGCGGCGCCGCCCTCTGCCGTGCCCGACCCCGCTCCCACAGTCTCGCGGCCGGCGAACACGGCGGTGTCGACGAACTCCTCGCCGCCGAACAGTGCCCCGCCCGCGCGGTCTGCGCGCTCGGCGCCGCCCCGCGCGATATCGAGCACGACCTGGGTCAGATCGGTGTCGGCGTCCGTCTCGGCCGGCTGCGTGAGCGCGTCGGCGGTGGTGGATGCCTCGGCACCGGAAACCTCGGCATCGGATGCCTCCGCGCCGGTCGCGTCCGCCGGCGCACCCTCGTGCTGCGGCGCCCCCTCGCCCGCACGGTCCTGCCGGCGGTTGGGCGTCGCGGGGAGTGCGGGGTCTGCCGCGCGCGCCATCGAGGCGACGAACCGGTCGCGCTCGCGGGTGAACATCGCCGGATCGGTCGCCAGGTCGAACGCGGCGGAGAGGAAGTTCTCGCTCGACGCGTTCTCTTCGAGGCGCCGCACCAGATAGCTGATCGCGACGTCGAACTCGTCGGGGCGCACGACCGGCACGTAGAGCAGCACGTGCCCGACCTCGCGCGTCACGGCCTCGACCTGGCCCTGCGCCATGCCGAGCAGCATCTCGAACTCGACGTCGGGGCGCACGCCGCGCTCGCCCGCGAGCAGCCACGCGTAGGCGATGTCGAACAGGTTGTGCCCGGCGACGCCGATGCGGACTGCCCGGGTGTGCCCGGGGCGGAGGGCCTCGTCGAGGCAGCGCAGGTACGAGGCATCCGTGTCGAGCTTCGACGCGTGCGTCGCGAGGGGCCAGCCGTGCATCGTGGCATCCACGCGCTCCATGGCGAGGTTCGCACCCTTCACGAGACGCACCTTGATGCGGGCGCCGCCCGCGTCGACGCGCTCGGTCGCCCAGGCCGTCAGGCGGCGGAGGGCCGGCAGCGCGTCGGGCAGGTAGGCCTGCAGCACGATGCCGGCTTCGAGCTGCGCGAGCCGCGGGTCGTCGAGAATGCGGGTGAAGACCGCGATCGTCAGGTCGAGGTCGCGATATTCCTCCATGTCGAGGTTGATGAACGTCGGCGCCGTGCCGCCGCGGCCCGCAGCGGTGAGGTAGAGCGGCAGCAGCCGTTCGACGACGGTGTCGACGGTGTCGTCGAACGCCCACATCGAGATGTGGCTCGCGATCGCCGACACCTTCACCGACACGTAGTCGACGTCGTCGCGACGGATGAGGTCGTGGATGCCGTCGAGCCGGCGCAGCGCCTCGTGCTCGCCGAGCACCGCCTCGCCGAGCAGGTTGAGGTTCAGCCGCGCGCCCGACTCGCGGATCTTCGCGAGGGCGGGGCCGAGCTTGTCGGGCCGCGCGTCGACGACGAGGTGGCCGACCATCTCGCGCAGCACGCGGCGCGCGATCGGCACGACGGGGGTCGGCAGCACGGGGGCGAGGGCGCCGCCGGTGCGCACCGCGGCGCGCAGGTACCAGGGCAGGAACTCGGGCACGAGCGGGGCGACCCGCTGCAGGTTCGCGGCGGCGGCGCTGCGCGATTCGGGCCGCATGACACCGTCGACGAAGCCGATCGTGAAAGGCAGACCCTGCGGGTCTTTCAGCACGCCGGCAAGGCGTTCGGCAGCGGGGTCGGCCTGCACGCTCGACGCTTCGCCCACCCACCGCTCGGCGAGCGCGACGGCGCCTTCGATCAGGGCCGCATCGCCCGGCTGCGCATCGACATTGTCTTCGGACACCCGTCCAGCCTGCACCGTCTTCATCCGTCAAGAATGCGGCACACCTATGATTCGATAAAAGCGATGATGTGTGACCGATACCGTTCGGCCTCATCGATGAATGAGAAGGATGCCGAGGAGGCGCCGTGTTCGAACTGCGACGACTGCGTCTGCTGCACGAACTCGCGCTCCGCGGCACGCTCGCCGCCGTCGCCGACGCCCTCTCGTACAGCCCCTCGACGATCTCGCAGCAGCTCGCCCAGCTCGAGCGCGACGCCGGCGTCGCGCTGCTCGTGCCCGACGGCCGCCGCGTGCGCCTCACCGATCACGGTGCCGCGCTGGCGGCGCACGCCGCACGGGCGCTCGACGCCGACGAGCGCATCCGCGGCGAGCTCGAAGAGCTGCAGCCGGGCATCGCGCCGGTGCGGGTCGCCGTGCTGCAGACGGCCGCCCGCACGATCGTGCCCGCGGCGCTGGGGCTCCTCGCGCAGCGTGCGCCGTCACTACGGGTCGAGCTGGCCGAGGTACCGCCCGAAGAGGGACTGTTCGAACTCGCCGCGCGGGGCTTCGACCTCGCGATCGCCGAGCAGTACCCGGGCCTCACCCGCGCCCCGCAGCCGGGACTCGACCGGCACCCGCTCGGGGTCGATCCCGTGCGCCTCGCCACCCCGCCCGGGTCGAGCGCCGGGCGGGGGCGGGCAGCCCTCGCGGCCTACGCGACCCACCCGTGGGTGATGGAACCGAGCGGCTCGGCTGCCCGCGAGTGGGCGGTGCAGCAGTGCCGTGCCGCCGGGTTCGAGCCCGACGTGCGGTTCGAGCTGGCCGACCTCGGCGCCCACGTCGCGCTCATCGCCGCGGGCCACGCCGTCGGCATGCTGCCCGACCTGCTGTGGGCGGGCGCCGACGCACCGGTGACCCTCACCGACCTGCCCGGGTCGCCCGTGCGCGAGATCTTCGCGGCCTCGCGCCGCGCGTCGAGCTCACGCCCCGGCATCCGTCTCGTGCGCGACGCGCTCGACGCGGCCTTCGCCGCAGCGGCACCCGCGCCTCGCTGAACCTGCCGCGCGTCACCCGGCCTGCAGGCGCAGGCCCGCGAGCAGCAGGTCGAGGCCCGCGCGGAACTGGTCTGTGTCGTCGTGCCCGGCGAACTCGTCGACGATCTCGTGCACGAAGGGGAACGATGCCTCATCGAGGGCGCGCCACTGATCGGTCGCGCGCCGCAGGTAGTCGACGCGACTGATCTCGCCCGCCACGACCTCGGCCGGGGGCTCCTGACCCATGTCGGCGGCCGTGCCGAGCACGAACCCGACGACCGCCGAGGTGGCGTGAAAGCGCTGACGGCTGGTGAGCGCGAGGCGCTGCGTCTCTTGCCCGATCCGTTCGTAGAGCGCGAGCGAGTGGGGCTGCGTGCCGGTGTTGCGCAGGGCGTAGGCGCCGAGCCAGGGCCGGTCGACGATCGCGTCGAACATCGTGACGGCGATCGTGCGCATGTCGTCGATGGGGTCGTCGCTGTGCACGTCGGCGACGGCCTCGAGCACGCCGGCGAGCACCGAGTCGGCGGCGAGGTCGAGCAGCTCTTCGCGGCCCGAGACATACCAGTAGATGCTCGCCGCTCCCCCGCCGAGCCGCGTCGCGAGCGCCCGGATCGTGAGCCCCTGCGCACCCGACTCGTCGAGGATCGCGACGGCTTCGGCGAGCACCGACTCGAGCGAGTGCGAGGCCCGCTCCTTCGTGCGTGTGCTGCGGCCGCCGCGCCCGCGACGACCGTCCTCGCCGCGTGCGGCGTCGGTCGTCGTCCGGTCGGTCACGTTCTCATCCCACCACATGGATGCCGGGGCTTGCGTCATATCGAACACTGTTCTATTCTATCGAACGTCGTTCGATGATCGAACGTTGTTCGATGAACACATCGAGTGAGGAGTTCCCCTGAGCAGCAACAACAGCACCACCACCACATCCCCGTCTTCCACGCCGGACCGCGCGCTCGGCGTGGCGCCCACCCCGGGCCGCACCTACCGTTCGCTCGGCGCGGCCTGGATTCCGCTCGCGGCCCTCTGCCTGGCCTTCTTCGTCGAGATGGTCGACAACACGCTGCTGTCGATCGCCCTGCCGACGATCGGCCGCGACCTCGGCGGCGACACCACGGGGCTGCAGTGGGTGACCGGCGCCTATTCGCTCACCTTCGGCGGCCTGCTGCTGGCGGCCGGCTCGATCGCCGACCGGTTCGGCCGGCGGCGCGTGCTGCAGGTGGGCCTCGCCGTCTTCGGGCTCGTGAGCCTCGCCGTGCTCGCGGTCAGCTCGCTCAGCGAACTCATCGCCATGCGCGCCGTGCTCGGCATGGCCGCCGCCGCGATGGCGCCCATCACCAACTCGCTCGTGTTCCGCCTGTTCGACGACGAGAAGCTGCGCATGCGCGCGATCACCCTGATGATGGTCGTCGGCATGTCGGGCTTCGTGCTCGGCCCGCTCCTCGGCGGCACGATGCTCGCGCACCTGCCCTGGCAGTGGCTGCTGCTCGTCAACGCCCCGATCGCCCTCATCGCCGCGCTCGGCGTGCACTTCGGCGTGCCCGCCGACACCCGCGAGGGGCTGACGCACGACCGCCTCGACCTCGCCGGCGCCGTCCTCAGCATCCTCACGATCGGTCTCGCCTGCTACGCGCTGACGAGCGGCGTGCAGTTCGGCTGGACCTCGCCGCTCACCCTGGGGGTGACGGCCGGTGCCGTGGCATCCCTCGCGCTCTTCATCCTGCGCGAGCGCCGCGCCGCGTCGCCCATGCTCGATCTCACCCTGTTCCGCAGCGGCACCGTGCGCGGCGCCTCGATCGCCCAGATCGGCACCTCGATCGCGATGGCCGGCGTGATGTTCGCGCTCATCCTGCACTTCCAGTACGCGTGGGGGTGGAGCCCGATGCAGGCCGGACTCGCCAACCTGCCGCTGATCCTCACGATGATCTTCGCGACGCCCGTCACCGAGTGGCTCGTGCACCGCTTCGGGCACCGCATCGCGTGCCTGATCGGAGCCCTGCTGCTCGCCGCGGGCCTCGGCACCATGGCGTGGGCCGTCGAGCAGAACTACCTCGCGATCGCGGTCGCCATGGTGATCATGACCGTGGGCCTGCGCACCGTCATGACCATCTGCGCGGTCGCCCTCGTGGGCGCCATGCCCGAGAACCGCACCTCGATGGGTGCGGCGCTCAACGACACCGCGCAAGAGGTCGGCACGAGCATCGGCACCGCGTTCGTCGGCACGATGATCGCCGTGCTCGCCACCGCGGTGCTCCCGGGCGGCACGTGGCAGCCCGAACTCGTCGCGACGTTCTTCCGCGGCGAGCAGGTGCTCTTCACGATCCTCGCCATCGCGGTCGGACTCATCGCCGGCATCGGCGCCCTCACCCTGACGAGCTCGCACGACACCGACGAGCACCCCGCCCCGGCAGACGCCGCGGTGGATGCCTCGTAGCGCGGGTCAGTCCCAGACGCTCGGCGCGGGCGCCTTCGTCGAGGGGAGGGCCGCGCCGGCGGCCCAGTCCGCGATCCAGTCGGGCAGCGGCGGCAGGTCGTCGGGGCGGCCGAGCGCGGCGAACAGCTCGTCGGTGTTGACGACGCCGCCCGTCTTGCGCAAGAACCGGGCGCGCACGATCATCTCGGCGTACACCTCGCCGCCGACCACCGCACGGTGGATCTGGTAGACCGCCTTGTCGTCGTGACCGTAGAGGCGCGATTCGACCGTGAACTTCTGCCACAGCTGCAGCGACTTGCGAAAAGTCACCGTCTCACTGGCGACGACCGCGTACCAGCCGTGCGCGTTCATGGCATCCCACAGGCCCGTGCGGATGAGCAGGTCGAACCGGCCGAGGTCGAACAGCGACGCGTAGCGGCCGTTGTTCATGTGCATGAGCAGATCGATGTCGGTCGGCAGGGTGCGCAGTTGCACGCGCCCGACGCTGCGCGGAGAGATCAGGCCGTTGCGGCGCAGCAGCACCTTCGCGCGCCAGATCGTCAGGAGGGTCCGCCACCACACATTCACTCGCCGGACACTAGCGGAGCAGGCGCCCCGAAAGCCAAAAGCATTGTCGATCGCACACAACGGCGCGCCGCCCCGACGGGCGGGGCGGCGCCGATTTGGCCCCCGGTCTGCCCCGACGTAGAGTCTGGCCATGGAAGCCACCTCCGACATTTCTGCGCAGGCCGACACCGTCGTCCGTCCCGTTCGCGACGTCGATGCCGAGGCCCTCGGCCGGGTGCACGCCGCCTGCTGGCACGAGACCTACGACCACCTCATCAGCAAGGCCGCTCTCGAGAACGTGTCGCCCAAGCGGCTCGCCGAGCTGTGGACGCACTGGGCGGCCCAGGGGCCCGAGTTCAAGATGTTCGCCGCGCTCGCCGACGGCGAGATCGTCGGGTTCGTCGGATCGGGCCCCGCCCGCGACCGCGATGCCCCCCGCGCCCGCGAGCTCTACTTCATCTACCTGCTCGACGCCTATCACGGCACCGGTATCGGCCAGCGTCTGTTCGACGCCGCGATCGAGCCCGACGAGCCGGTCTACCTCTGGGTCGCCGACGACAACCCGCGCGCGCACGGGTTCTACACGCGCAACGGCTTCACCCTCGACGGCGCGACCCACACCGAGCCGTTCCTCGGCGAGACGCTCACCGAGGTGCGCTTCACCCGCTGACCTCGCGCCGCGCGCACGCACGAAGAGGGGGTGGATGCCGAGGCATCCACCCCCTCTTCGTTGTTGCGCTCGCCCGCCCTCGCGCGGGGTCGGTCGCCCACCCGTTCTCGCGAGGGGTCGCGACACGCGGCAGCGAGCCAGGTTGGTGCGGCGTGTCGCGACCCCTCGCGAGCGTGCGGGGCCGTCTCGGAGGGCCTCAGCGACCCGACACGGTGCCGAACAGGCGGGCGATCGGGGCGATGGTCATGGGGCGCGCGGCGACCCAGGCGACGGCGATGACGACGAGCGAGAGCACGAACATCCAGAAGCCGGTCCAGTTGTCGGCATAGGCGACGCCGTCGACCGAGCCCTGCGCGGCGTACATGTGGTTGAGGTTCCGCAGCGCCCCCGTCGCGAACACGAGCGCGACGTGGATGACGATGAACACGACGAAGAACAGCATCGTCGGGAAGTGCACCTTGCGCGCCCAGTCGATCGGGATCGCGGCCGACAGCTTCGCGTTCTTCTTCGGCCACAGCCCGCTCATGCGGAACCCGCTCGCGACGGCCAGCGGCGCCGCGAGGAACACCGTAGAGAAATATGCGAGCTGCTGCAGCGAGTTGTAGTTGACCCAGCCGTTCTCGGTGGGCCAGTCGAGCGAGACGTACTGCAGGGCGGCGGAGAGCGCGTTCGGGAAGACCTCCCAGCTGGTGGGCACGATGCGCATCCACTGGCCGGTGACGAACAGCAGCACGACGAAGACGAGTCCGTTGACGATCCAGAAGATGTCGAGCCCCTGGTGGAACCAGATCGTCAGGCTCGTCTTGCCCTTGGGATTGTTCTTGGGCGCCCAGAACACGGCGGGCCGCTTCTCGTGGCGGATCGTCAGACCCGACCGGATGATCAGCACCATCAGGAACACGTTGAAGAAGTGCTGCCAGCCGAGCCACGCGGGAATGCCGACCGGCGCCCCCTCGGGCAGGTGGTACTCGCCGGGGTAGGTCGCGAGGAAGTCCTGCATGAAATCGAGGCTCAGGAAGAACCGCACGAAGGCGACCGCCATGCCGGCCGCGATGAGCAGGCCGAACCCGCAGACGATGACGGCGCCCGCCCACTGCCCCTTCGTGAACGGTCCGTAACGCTTCGGCTCGGGCGTCGCGGCGGGCCGGTGGCTCGCGGCGCGGCCGGGCCACACGGTCTGCGTGAACGCGAGCGGGGCGCGGGGCCCGTCCGCGGCGGCGACGGCGGTTGCGGGCGTCTCGGCGGTCGTGCTTGGGGGTGCGGCGGCGGTCGGGCTAGCGGTCGCGGCGACGTCGGTCGCGCCGGCGGGCGTCTCGGCAGCCGAGGCGGCCACGCCGGAAGGGACCGCCGCAGAGAAGTCGGCGGCGGCCGGGGCGGATGCCTCGGCATCCATCGTCACGGCGACGCGGGCCGAGCCGGCCGGCGGCCAGGGGTCTCCCCCCGCCGTGCGCGGCAGACCCCGCCGCAGCGCCTCGCCCTCGGTCGCCGTCGCTGCGGCGGCGGCGGTCTGGGTGCGGGCCGAATCAGCGCGCGCGGCAGTTTCCTGCACGCGCTGCGCATTTTCGTGCAGCGTCGGCAGGAAAGTGCCGCGCGCGCCGGAGTGCGCCTTCGAAGAGGGGACGGATGCCGGGGGCGCAGCCGCGGCAGAGGCGACAGTGGTCACCGACGCGGGCGGCCACGGCTCGCCGCCGGGCGTGCGGGGAAGTCCTCGTCGCAGTGCCACCGGCGCCGCGAGCGGGGCGGCCACCGCGGTCGGGGCCTGAGGCGCAGCCGAGGCCGAGGACACCTCCGCACCACTCGCAGCTGCACCGGCCACACCCGCACCAGCGGGCGCGGCCGGGGCGGCACTCGCGGCCACGGATGCCACGCTCTCGGCAACGCCCGACGCCGCAGCGGCCTCGACGTCGGCATCCACGGCACCGGCCGCGACGCCGGCCGGGGGCCACGCGTCACCGCCCGCGACGCGGGGCAGCCCGCGGCGCAGGTTCGACGAGAACGTCGCCATGGGCGGTCAGCCCTTCTTGGCGTCGAGCGCCGCGATCAGTTGCGGAACGACCTGGAACACATCGCCGACGATGCCGTAGTCGGCGATGTCGAAGATGGGTGCGTCGCCGTCTTTATTGATCGCGACGATGGTCTTCGCGGTCTGCATGCCGGCCTTGTGCTGGATCGCTCCCGAGATGCCGAGCGCGATGTACAGCTGGGGCGCGACCGACACACCGGTCTGGCCGACCTGCGCCGAGTAGGGCACGTACCCGGCATCCACGGCGGCGCGCGACGCGCCGACGGCGGCGCCGAGCGCGTCGGCGAGCTGCTCGACCAGCACGAACTTCTCGGCCGAGCCGAGCCCGCGCCCGCCCGAGACGACCTTGGCCGCGCCGCGGAGCTCGGGCCGCGACGAGGCGCTCTGCTGCGCGGTGAAGCCGGTCACCCGCGCGGCGGCAGCGCCCGAGGCGGCGACCTCGAGCGGCACGACCGCGGGCGCGGCGACCGCGGCGGCGCGCGCGTCGATCGCGCCCTGGCGCACGGTGATGACGGGCGCGCCGAACGTGGGCGCGCTGGTCGCGTTGAAGGCACCGCCGTACACGGAGTGCTGGGCGAGCACGCCCTCGTCGTCGCGGGCGACGCCGACCGCATCGACCGAGAGCGCCGAGTGCGAACGCACCGCGAAGCGGCCGGCGACATCGCGGCCCTCGATCGAGTTCGAGATCAGCACGGCGTCGGGCCGCACCAAAGTGGATGCCGCGGTCAGCGCATCGACCACCGGCACCGTGAGCGCGTCATCGCCGTCGCCGAGCGCGGCGGTGAGCACCGTCGCCGCGCCGAGCTCGCCCGCCGAGGCGGCGAGGGTCGGCAGGGTGTCGGCGGGGGCGACGACGAGCGCGACCGGGGTTCCGATCGAGGCGGCCGCACCGAGGAGGCCCGCAGAGGACGAGGCGAGGGCGCCGGTGGGGGCGACCTCGAGCAACACGAGGATCGAGTCCGCAGCGAATTCCGTCATGATCGTGTCCCTTACGCCAGTCGGTTCTCGATGAGGTACGCCGCGAGCTTCTCGCCCGCGTCGCCGTCGTCGGTGATCTTCACGCCCGCCCCGCGCGGGGGCTTCTCGCTCACCTGCGTCAGGATCGACTGCGGCGCGGCGGCCGGGTCGAGCTCGACGCCGAGGTCAGTGAGCGAGACGGTCTCGAAGGGCTTCTTCTTGGCCGCCATGATCCCCTTGAAGTTGGGGAAACGGGCATCCGGCAGCGCCTCGGTGATCGAGATGACCGCCGGCAGCGACGTCGTGACCTCGGCGACGCCCGCGTCGGTCGCGCGCGTGCCCGACACCTCGCTCGCGGTGATCGTCACCGACGAGAGCGCGGTGGCCTGCGGCACGCCGAGGTGCTCGGCGAGCATGGCCGGAATGACGCCGCCCGAGCCGTCGGTCGAGAGGTTTCCGGTGATGACGAGGTCGAAGCCCGCACGGCGCACGGCCGCGGCGAGCACCGTCGCGGTGACGCCCAGATCGGCGCCGGCGAGGGCCGGGTCGACGACCTGCAGCGCCGAGGCGGCACCCATCGCGAGGCCCTTGCGGATCGTCGCGGCGGCTTCTTCGGCGGCCATCGACACGACCTGCACCTCGGTGCCGGGGTTGGCGTCGGCGTAGCTGAGGGCCACTTCGAGGGCCCGCTCGCCGATCTCGTCGAGCACCCGCTCCGACGACGCACGGTCGGCGAGGCCGGTCTCGAGGTCGAGCTTGCGGTCGCCATAGGTGTCGGGGACTTCTTTGACCAGCACCACGATCTTCATCGGTTCTCCTTCGCGATGGGACCATCCTACGAGATGCGACGCAGTCTCGCTAAGCGTGAGACTGAGAATCATCGGGCGTGGATGCCTCGGACCGGCATCCGACGTCGGAGTGGCGCCCCGGGCGACCTCAGCGGTGCGTGAAGTTCGCGGCGCGCTTCTCGCGGAACGCGGCCATGCCCTCTTTCTGGTCGTCAAGGGCGAAGAGCGACGTGAACACCGCCTTCTCGAAGCGCAGACCCTCGGCGGCCGTCGTCTCTTGCGACGCGCGAAGGGCCTCTTTGGCGGCGTAGGCGACGGGCAGCGACTTCGCGGCGATCGCCTCGGCGACCTTCTGCGCCTCGGTGAGCAGGTCGTCGGCGGGCACGACGCGCGACACGAGGCCCGAGCGCTCGGCCTCGGTGGCATCCATCATCCGCCCCGTGAGCACGAGCTCGGCCGCCTTGTAATAGCCGACCGCGCGGGTGAGGCGCTGCGTGCCGCCGAGGCCGGGGATGACGCCGAGGGTGATCTCGGGCTGACCGAACCGCGCGGTATCGGCGGCGAGGATGATGTCGCACGTCATCGCCAGTTCGCATCCGCCGCCGAGCGCGTAGCCGGCGACCGCGGCGACGACGGGCGTGCGCACGCGGCTGAACTCTTCGAGCCCCGCGAAGGGGTTCCGCAACGACATGTCGACGGGGCTCTTGTCGGCCATCTCTTTGATGTCGGCGCCGGCGGCGAACGCCTTCGCCGAACCGGTCAGCACGATGGCGCCGACCCCTTCGTCGGCGTCGAACACGGATGCCGCGTGGGCGAGCTCGCTCACGAGGGTCGAGTTCAGCGCATTGAGGGCCTCGGGGCGGTTCAGGGTGATCCAGCCGACGCGCCCGCGCTGCTCGACGATGATGGTGGTGTAGTCGGTCATGGGGTCATGCTCCCACGACGGCGCGGCCGATGATGACCCGCATGATCTCGTTCGTGCCCTCGAGGATCTGGTGCACGCGCAGGTCGCGCACCATCTTCTCGATGCCGTACTCCTGCAGGTATCCGTAGCCGCCGTGCAACTGCAGGGCGCGGTTGGCGACCTCGAACCCGGCGTCGGTCGCGAAGCGCTTGGCCATGGCGCACTGCGTCGCCGCATCGGGCGCGCCCTCGTCGATCGCCCGCGCCGCGTCGCGCACGAGCGCGCGGGCAGCCTGCAGCTCGGTTGCCATGTCGGCGAGCGCGAACACGACCGACTGCCGCTCGGCGAGCGCCTCGCCGAGCGTGAACCGCTCGTGCACGTAGCGCACGGCCCGGTCGAGCGCCCCCTGCGCCCCGCCGAGCGAACACGCGGCGATGTTGACCCGCCCGCCGTTGAGGCCCTTCATCGCGATGCGGAAGCCCCCACCGATCTCGCCGAGCACCGCCGACGCGGGCACGCGCACCTCGTCGAGGATCACCTGCCGGGTCGGCTGCGCGTTCCAGCCCATCTTCTGCTCGTTCGGCCCGAAGCCGAGCCCCGAGGCATCCGCGGGCACCACGAACGCCGTGATCCCCTTCGCGCCGGGCTCGCCGGTGCGCGCCATGACGACGTAGACGGATGCCTCGCCGGCGCCCGAAATGAACTGCTTGACGCCGGTCAGCACATACTCGTCACCGTCGGCGATGGCGCTCGTGGTGATCGCCGCGGCATCCGACCCCGCACCCGGCTCGGTGAGGCAGTACGCGCCGAGGTGCTGCATGGTCGTGAGCTTCGGCAGCCACTCCCGCCGCTGCGCGTCGGTGCCGTTCTGGTCGATCATCCACGCGACCATGTTGTGGATCGAGATGTAGGCCGCGATCGTCGGGTCGCCCATCGCCAACTGCTCGAAGATCGCAGCGGCATCGGCGCGCCGCAGGCCCGTGCCGCCCACGTCGTCGCGCACGTAGATGCCGCCGAGACCCAGCTCACCCGCCTCGGCGAGCACGTCGCGCGGGAAGTGCTTGCGGCGGTCCCAGTCGAGCGCGTTCGGGGCGAGGCGCGTCTGCGCGAACTCGCGCACGGCCTCGAGAATGGCGGCACGCTCGTCATCGGTCAGAGCGGCAGGGGTCATCGTCATGCTCATGCAGTCACGTCCTCGTGAGACAGATCGACATCTTCGTCGCGGCCCGGTAGGGCATATTGCTCAGTGTAGGCGAGCGATCCGCGGTGCGGTACCCCTACGCACCGCGTACACCCCGCTGCGCGCTACAGCCGTTCGATGATCGTGGCGTTGGCCATGCCGCCGCCCTCGCACATGGTCTGCAGTCCGTAGCGGCCGCCCGTGGCCTCGAGGTTCGCGAGCAGGGTGCCGAGCAGCCGCGTGCCGCTCGACCCGAGCGCATGGCCGAGGGCGATCGCCCCACCCCAGGGGTTGAGCTTCGCGGCATCCGCCCCGACTTCGGCCGCCCACGCGAGCGGCACCGACGCGAACGCCTCGTTGACCTCGTAGGCGTCGAGGTCGTCGATGCGCAGGCCCGTGCGCTCGAGAATCCGTCGCGTCGCGGGGATCGGCCCCGTCAGCATCATGAGCGGGTCGTCGCCGACGACGGCGAACGCGTGGAACCGTGCTCGGGGGGTCAGCCCCAGCTCGACCGCCTTCTCCTCGCTCATGATGAGCACGGCCGAGGCGCCGTCGGTGAGCGGCGAGGAGTTGCCGGGCGTGATCGCCCAGTCGATCTCGGGAAAGCGCGCGGCCAGGGCATCCGTGCGGAACGCGGGCGCGAGCCCGGCGAGACCCTCGACGCTCGTGCCCGGGCGCACGGTCTCGTCGGCGGTCACCTCGCCCGCCTCCGTGGGCACCGGAAGCAGCTGCGAGTCGAAGCGCCCCTCGGCGGCGGCACGGGCGGCGCGCGCGTGCGACTGCGCCGCGTAGGCGTCGAGATCGTCGCGGCTGAGGCCCCAGCGCTCGGCGATCAGCTCAGCCGAGACGCCCTGGTTGACGAGCCCCTCGGGGTAGCGCTCGTGCAGGCGCGGCGAGAAGGGCGACCCGGCGACGGATGCCGCGATGCCGAGCGGCACACGGCTCATCGACTCGACGCCGCCGGCGATGACGATGTCGTACTGGCCGGCCATCACGCCCTGCGCGGCGAAGTGCGCCGCCTGCTGGCTCGAGCCGCACTGCCGGTCGATCGTGGTCGCCGGCACCCGCTCGTCGAAGCCGGCGGCGAGCACCGCCTGCCGGGCGATGTTCATCGTCTGCTCGCCCACCTGGCTCACGCAGCCGAGCAGCACGTCGTCGATCTGACGGGAGTCGAGTCCGTTGCGTTCGAGCGTCGCGCGCAGCACGTGCGCGGCGAGGTCGACCGGATGGATGCCGCTGAGCGCCCCGCCCGGCTTGCCGCGCCCCGACGGGGTGCGGACGGCGTCGACGATGACGGCGGTGCGCATGTTCATGGCATCCATCCTGTCTCCTGCCCGCGCGCGTGTCAGCACGCACCGGTCAGCGGCCCGCCGCCCGTCCGCGCCGTCCGCGCCCGTCAGTACGCGACGACGGGCAGCACCCCCCTCGCGCGGGAGTCGAGCCAGCCGGGGGCACCGGTGAAGGTGACCCGCACGACGTGCAGGCCGCGGCGGAGCGCCGGCAGCGTCACCGAGAACCGGCCGCGGTCGTCGGCATCCAGGGTCACCGTCGCGACGGTCGTGCCGTTGTCGGTCACGGTGACGGTGCCGACGGGCGCGCTGCGGTCGTCGGCCGTGACCTTGCCCGACACACTGACCGACGACCCGTGGCGCACGAGCAGTCGGCTCGGCTGCGCGATCACGTGGGTCGCGACCGGCTGGGCCTCGGTCAGCACCGCGACGGAGCGGGCCGGCACCGTGACGGTGCCCGTGGCGGCATCCCATGTCGTCGTCTTCACGACGGCATCCGACCCGTTCGCCTGCGCCGACGTGAGCGTGAACGAGCGCCCCGACAGCGCGGGCACGGTCTGCGTGGTCGCTTCGGGCGACGCGTTGAAGACGACGAGCGCACCGGCCAGGTCGGGATCGACGTCGGCGCCGACCGTGTCGTCGACGAGCATCGTGATCACGCCCGGCGTCGCGCCGGCGCCGCTGTTCGGGAACGACACCTTCTGCTCGATGCGGTCGGCCGAGCCGAGTCGCAGGAGGGGCACCTCGCCCCGCACCCGCAGCAGGTCGAGGGCGGATGCCTCCGCCGCGGCCATGTCCGCCGGCCCGGGCTTCAGGGCGGGGTCCGCGAGCAGCGGCTGCATGACGGCCCACTTCTCCTGGTTGTCGGCGGCCGGGGGCAGCCCCGACCCGAACGTCGATTCCTGACCGGTCCAGTCGATCCGGTTGAACCAGTCGCCCGAGTTGTAGCTGTTGCGATCGAGCGACTTCGACCGCAGCAGCTCGGTGCCCGCGTGCCAGAACGACGGGGTCTGCGACAGCGTCACGGTCGCGAGCGACAGGGTGTTCATCCGCACCCGGTCGGCCATCGTCGTGTCTTTCGGCAGCTTCAGCACGCCGAGGTCGTACAGCGTCTCGTTGTCGTGCGCGTCGACGTAGCTGATGATCTCCTCGGGCTCGTCGGCATAGCCCGCCGCCTGCCCGTTGTAGTCGAGCTCCGCTCCCTTCTTCACGCTGCCGTCGGCGGTCGTCAGGGCGAAGTCGGCGAGGTTGCCGGCGAGTCCGAGCTTGACGAGGTCGGTCTGGTGACCGAGGTCGGCGAGCGCCTGCTCGGGGGTGCCGTTGATCGGGTCGCCGTTCGGGTCGGTCGCGAGCCCCGTGCCGTACCCCTGGCGGAAGGTCGAGCCGGCGTCGACGGGGCTGCCGCCGTGCACCGCATCGCGGAGGCGATCGCTGAACGTGCCGATGCCGGTGCCGCCGAGGTTCCCCTGCCGCGCCTGCACGAACAGGGCGTCGTCCTGCACTTCGCCGAAGTTCCAGCCCTCTCCGTAGAGGTACACCTTCTTCCCGTCGACGCCGTCCTTCTTGAGGGTCAGCTCGTCGAGTGCGGCCCGGATGGCGAGCATGTTGTCCTTCGAGTGGTGCCCCATCAGGTCGAACCGGAAGCCGTCGACCTTGTACTCCTTCGCCCACAGCACGACGGAGTCGACCATGAGCTTCTGCGCGACGGCGTGCTCGGTGGCGACGTTCTGGCAGCACGTGGAGGTCTGCACGGCGCCGTTGCCGTCGAGGCGCTGGTAGTAGCCCGGCACGACCTTGTCGAGCACCGACGTGTCCGCCTGCCCCGAGGCCGAGGTGTGGTTGTACACCTCGTCGAGCACGACCTGCAGCCCCATCTTGTGGAGCGACCCGACCATCGTCCGGAACTCGCCCACGCGCGCCCCGCCCTCGGGGTTCACCGCGTACGAGCCCTCGGGCGCCTGGAAGTGGAACGGGTCGTAGCCCCAGTTGAACCCGTCGGTGTCGGCGACCGCCGCGACGCAGGCCTGCTGCTCGGCGGAGTCGGGCGCGAACGACGCGAGGTCGCACGCGGGCACCGCCTGCTGGGCGCGGTTCTCCTCGATCGTCGCGATGTCGAACGACGGCAGCAGGTGCACCGTGTTGATGCCGGCGGATGCCAGCTGCTTCAGCTGCTGCGTGCCGGCGCTGTCCCGGGCGAAGGCGAGGTAGGTGCCGCGCTCGGTCTCGGGCACCGTCTCGTCGCCGATCGAGAAGTCGCGGATGTGCAGCTCGTAGATGGCACGGTCGACGTCGCGCGCGATCACCGGCGCCTTCGTCTTCTTCCACACCTTCGGCGCCCACGCGGGGTCGGCGAGGTCGATCGCGACCGACCGGGTCGAGTTCGTCGTGAGCGCGACCGCGTACGGGTCCGTGACCTGGTTCGTCTCGACCTTTCCGGTCGTCGGGGCGTAGACCGCGACCTCCCAGAGGTACTCGTCGCCGGTCAGCGCCTTCCCGCCCGTGACGCTCCAGGTGCCCGATGCCGAATCGAAGGATGCCTCGCGCCGCGCGGGATCGCCCGTCGCACCGGCATCCCACGTCAGGAGCGTCGCCGTCTGCGCCGTCGGTGCCCAGACGCGGAAGGTCGGCTTGGATCCGCGGAAGGAGACCCCCAGGTCGTCGTCAGCGACGGCGTCGGCGTAGAGGTCGTCGAGCACGCCCGGGATCTGCACGCCGGTGTAGGCGGTGAGCTTGCCGTCGGCACCGCGCTGCGCGACGGCAAGCTGCCCGCGCAGGAGCGTCGCGACGGCGTCGCGGTCCTGCCCCTCGACGTGCAGGGCGACGAAGCCGGAGAGAGCCGGGAAGCGCGCGCGCTGCGCGTCGGTCAGCCCGTCGCCGACGCGTGTCAGTGTCACCGGGTCGCCGTCCGTCCCGGTGACGTCGCCGTCCGAGACGGCGAGCGCCGCCGTGGCCGAGCCGTACAGCTGCCAGGTCGCACCGGCGGCGGGTGCGCCGAGCTCGCCGGGCCACGCGATCGTGTCGGCGTCGATCCAGTGCGCGCGCGACTGGCCGGTGCCGGGGAGCGGCGGGTCGGCCGAGACGATCTCGAGCAGGTGCGTCGCCACGTCGTAGCGGAACGAGACGCGCTTGCCCTCGGTGGCCGAGAACGCGATGTTCGCGCCGTCGCGCGCGCCGTCGGCGCCGTAGTTCTCCGCCCAGCTGAGCCCGTGCGCGACCTTCAGCTCGTACGAGCCGGTGGGCAGCTTCGTCGTCGAGAACTCGTAGACGCCGTCGCGGTCGCCGTCGAACATCATCGCGCGCAGGCAGTCGGGCGCCCAGTCGCCCGCGCAGCCGAGCTCCGACTGGAACGAGCCTGCGAGGGTGACGACGGGGCCGTCATCGCTCGACTGCACGACCTTCGTGCGCGGGTCGAACCAGAAGGTCACCGGTCCGCCGGCGTGGCGGAGGACGAGGTTCGGGCCGCTCGCGACGCCGCCCTGGCCGTAGTTCTCGTCCCAGCTCTTCTCGGTCGCGACCTTGTACTCGTAGTCGCCGGCGGGCAGGTCGACCGTCAGCCGCCAGATGCCGTCGACCTGGGTCATCTGCGCCTGATCGCAGTCGGGCGCCCAGTCGCCCGCGCAGCCCATCTCGGTGTTCAGCGACCCCGGAATGCTGACGAAGTCGTACGGCGTCGCGTCGTCGGGCTCCTCCGGCGCCGGGTCGTCGACGAGGTTCACGCGGTTGCCGACGGAGGCGTAGGTGGATGCCGCGGAGCGCCCGCCGGCAGCGTCGGTCGACACGGCGCGGTACTCGACGAGCGTGCCGGCGGCGAGCCCCGCGACGTCGTGGAAGACCCCGGGCGTCGTGTCCTCGGCCGTGCCGAGTGGGTGCCACTCGTCACCGCCGACGACGCGCCAGGCGAAGCTCGTCTGCCGCCACGACTGGTCGGCGGTCGCCGAGACGGCGACCTGACCCGACAGCCCCGCACCGGCGGCCGGCGCCGTCACCTCGAGGGGCGCAGGCGCGGCGGGGGCTGTCACGGCGGCGTCCGCGCGGTAGACGACCGCGGAGAGGGCGGGAACCGTGACGGCGGCCGTGGCGTCGGCGCCGGTCGTGAGCGAGCCCGTCGCGCCGTAGACACCCGTGAACGAGGCATCCGCCGTCAGCGTCGGCACCGTGACGGTCGCCTCGGATGCCGTGTTGTTGAGCGCGACGAGGTACTCGACCTTCTCGTCGGCGCCGACGCGCGAGAAGGCGTACACGCCGTCTTTCGCGTACCGCTCGATCTGCGCACCGTCGACGAGCGCCGGATGCTGCGCGCGCAGCGCCGAGAGCCCGGCGATGTGCGTGTACAGGGCGGTGTCGGTGCCGTAGCGGTCGGCCGATCCCACCGGCGTGCCGTCGATCAGGGTCTGGTTCTGATACTCCGGCACCTCGCTCGCGAACAGGGTCTGCCGGGCGCTCTTGTCGCCGCCGGGGTCGGCCCCGGTGAAGCCCTGCTCGTCGCCGTAGTAGACGACCGGCTGGCCGCGGCTGAGGAACAGCAGGTCGTGCGCGAGCAGATCGCGCCCCGAGGCATCCGGCGTGTTCTTCAGGAAGTAGCCGATCCGCCCCATGTCGTGATTGCCGAGGAAGGTCGGCAGCGCCGTCGCCGACGAGTCGGGCGTCGTGTAGCGGTCGTCGCCGGCGAACATCTTCTGCAGCACCTGCGCGTCGCCGCCCTTGGCGAAGCTCGTCGCGGCCGACTGGAACGCGAAGTCGAGCACCGAGTTCATGTCGGTGTCGCGCACGTACGGCGAGAGCACGGCGGGGTCGGCGTCGTACACCTCGCCGAACATGAAGAAGTCGGGCTTGCCCTGACTGTGCGCGTAGTCGAGCACCTTGGCCGTCCACTGCTGCCAGAACGGGAAGTCGACGTGCTTGGCCGTGTCGATGCGGAATCCGTCGATGCCGAGGTCGATCCACGACTCGTACACGTCGGCGAAGCCGTTCACGACGGCCGGGTTCTCGGTCATGAGGTCATCGAGCCCGGAGAAGTCGCCGTACGTCGTCGACTCGCCCTGATAGGTGGAGTCACCGCGGTTGTGGTACAGCGTGACGTCGTTGAGCCAGGCCGGCACCTTCACGTTCGCCTCGGCCGGGTCGACGACGGGAGTGTACGGGAAGCTCGTGGCCGCATCCATCGTCGGGAACGTGTCGGTGCCGGCGAAGTCGGCGGGGTCGAAGGCGTTCCCCGCGGCATCGGTGTACGGCTTCGTCGCCTGGTCGATGTAGGTGTACTGGTTCTCGGCGTACGAGATGACGTCGGCGGTGTGGTTCGTGATGATGTCGAAGTAGACGTCGATGCCGCGGCTGTGCGCGTCGTCGATGAAGGCCTTCAGCTCGTCGTTCGTGCCGAGGTGCGGGTCGATGCGGGTGAAGTCGGTGATCCAGTAGCCGTGGTACCCGGCGCTCGCGTTCTCGCCCTCGCCCTGGACGGGCTTGTTCATGAAGCTCGGCGTCAGCCAGATCGCGTTCGTGCCGAGTCCCGCGATGTAGTCGAGGTTCGCGCGCAGGCCTGCGATGTCGCCGCCGTTGTAGAAGCCGCTCGAGGTCGGGTCGAACCCGGTGGTGAGGCGGTCGCCGGTGAGGCCGCCGGTGTCGTTCGCGGTGTCGCCGTTGGCGAACCGGTCGGTCATGACGAAGTAGAACTGCTTGCCGTCGCCGGCCTGGCGCACGGGCGCGGAGACGATCGCGTCGTCGGCAGCGGTGTACGCGGATGCCAAGGTGTTGGTCTCGATCGCGATGCGGTGCGAGGTGTCGTCGTAGACGAAGCGGAGCGAGGCCGGTCCGGCGATGGTGAGCGGGATGTTCGCTCCCCCGGCCGCGCCGTCGGCGCCGTAGCTCTCGTCCCACGCGGCGTTCAGCGCGATCTTGTACTCGTACGTGCCCGCCGGCACGTCGAACGTGCGCGCGTACTGCGTGGTGCCGTCGACCGGTTCGAGCGTGGTCGCGGCGCACGCGGGATCCCAGTCGCCGGGGCATCCCAGCTCGCTCTGCAGGTCGCCGACGAGCGTGGGCACGCGATCGGCGGCGAGGGTGGGCGCGGCAGTGACGGCGACGGCGCCGGCCCCGACGAGGACGGCGGCGGCGAGCAGCGCGAACGCGCGCCGCGCGGGGGTGGACAGGGTCGTCGACGACTGAGGCACGCGGAGCTCCCGGGGTGTGCGGGCACGGCACCGTGCCCTGAGCAGGTACCCCCGACGCTACTGGGACCGGTCACAGTACGGTATGAGAATCCTCTCATTCAGCCATGATCCGGGTGTGAGGCATCCTCGCCCCGGCCCGGTGCCGCCGGACGCGCTGCGCCGGCGCGGGGCGGGGCGGGACGAGGATGCTTCGAGCCGGATCAGCCCTCGGCTTCGGCGGCGCGGAGCGTGATCGTCGAGGTGCCGGCCTCGTCGACGAAGCCCGCGATGTGCCGCTCGTCGGGGCCGACGTACTCCGACAGCGGACGGATGAGCGCGTTCGACGCGGCCTGCTCCATGATGTGCGCGGTCCAGCCGACCACCCGCGCCGCGACGAACAGCGGCGTGAAGGTCAGGGTGTCGAACCCGATCAGGTTGTACGCGGGACCCGACGGGTAGTCGAGGTTCGGGTAGATGCCCTTCCGCTCGACGAACTCGCGCTCGAGCGTCGTGTACAGCGCCTCGACGTCGGGGCGGTCGTAGTAGTCGATGAGGGTGTCGAGCGCCGCCTTCATGGTCGGTACCCGCGAGTCGCCGTGCTTGTAGACGCGGTGCCCGAATCCCATGATCTTGCGCTTCTCGGCGAGCGCGCGGTCGAGCCAGGCCTCCACCTCGTCGGCGTCGCCGATCTCGTCGAAGATGTGCAGCACGGCCTCGTTCGCCCCGCCGTGGAGCGGCCCCTTGAGCGCGCCGATCGCGCCGACGACGGCCGAGTACAGGTCGGACAGGGTCGAGGTGATGACGCGCGCGGTGAACGTCGAGGCGTTGAACGAGTGCTCGGCGTACAGGATCATCGAGCGGTTGAAGGCATCCACCACGACGTCGTCGAACTCCTCCCCGAAGGTCATCCAGAGGAAGTTGGCGGCGTAGTCGAGATCGTCGCGCGGCGCGATGAGCTCCTCGCCGCGGCGACGGCGCTGGCCGTAGGCCACGATCGCCGGCAGCGCCGCGAACAGGCGGATCGAGCGCTCGAGGTTCTCCTCGGGCGTGCCCGTGGCGTCGAGCACCGAGCCCGTGCCGGCGAGGTCGCGGGCGCCCAGCACGCTGACCGCCGTGCGCACCTCGTCCATCGGGTGCGCGTCGAGCGGCGTCAGGTCGATCGCCGCCTTCACGTCATCCTGCAGGGCGCGGTGCGCGCGCTCGGTCGACCGCAGCGCCGCGAGCTGCTCGTCCGTCGGCAGGTCGCCGTTCCACAGCAGGTAGGCGACCGCCTCGGCCGACTGGGTGGCGGCCAGCTCGTGCACGGGGTAGCCGCGGTACAGCAGCGAGTTGGTCTCGGGGTTGACCTTGCTGATCGCCGTGACGTCGGCGACGACCCCGGCGAGTCCCTTGTGAATGTCGGGCATGGTCACTCCTTCGTGATCTGAAAGTTGAAGACGCTCTGGTCGAAGTGGTTGTACGCCTCGTAGTCGATGAGGTCGTACAGGTCGGCGCGGTGCTGCATCTGATCGAGCTGCGAGGTGAGGTGCCCCTCGTCGTTCAGCGTATCGAGCGCGCGGCCCGCCGCACCCATCGCCATGCGCAGCAGCGACACCGGCCAGATGACGATCTGCACACCGGCATCCCGCAGCTGGGACGTGGAAAACAGCTCGCTCTTGCCGAACTCGGTCATGTTGGCGAGCACCGGCACATCGACCGCACCTGCCACCGCCTCGAACTCGGCGAGGTCTTTCATCGCCTCGGGGAAGATCGCGTCGGCCCCCGCATCGACGAGCGCCTTCGCGCGGTCGATCGCGGCGTCGAGCCCCTCGACCGCGCGGATGTCGGTGCGCGCCATGATGAGGAAGTTCGGGTCGCGGCGCGCGTCGACGGCGGCGCGGATTCGTTTGAGGGCCGTGTTCTCGTCGACGACCTGCTTGCCGTCGAGGTGGCCGCAGCGCTTCGGGTTGACCTGGTCTTCGATGTGGGTTCCGGCAAGGCCCGCATCTTCGAGGGACTGGATCGTGCGGGCGACGTTCATCGGCTCGCCGAACCC
>Ga0116168_1000575_pt1 | contig 34660 bp, 31 predicted proteins | sample AD_UKC129_MetaG_FD_89795 | JGI IMG/M metagenome (GOLD analysis project Ga0116168, IMG submission 89795) | Active sludge microbial communities of municipal wastewater-treating anaerobic digesters from Canada - AD_UKC129_MetaG | ecosystem: Engineered > Bioreactor > Anaerobic > Digestate | place...
ATATGCCACTCGGTGGCACGGAATTTTCCACGTTGTGGCAAAAATAAATGTAATGTGGCATTGATATGCCGTGTGGTGGCAGGAAAAAATTGCCACCTTGGCAAAATGTGGCACGCAAATTTAAAAGGTGGCAATTATATCGTATATACAATATAATTGTCACCTTTATTTTTTTGCAAGAATTGCAAAAGCCGCACAACTTCAGTTGTGCGGCACGCTTACACCGTCTGAGCTAATGAAATAACCCAAAAAATATATTTAAAAATTTTCGACTAACTGTTTTTTGTTTTTAATTATTTATGGTTATATTTAATAATCTAATAAATAATTTTTTATTATGGATTTAATAACCTTAATCTATATAATATCATCTTTTTTATTTATTGTAATTATTGTTTTTGCTACTGTTTCTTATATTATATACAAAAGAAAAAAGAAAATACACAATCAATTAGATATAGTACAAGAAGAAACCAGTATTAACAAAGAAATTGAGCATCTTCAATCTTTTATAGTAGAAAAAAATATACAACCTGAAGAGAAAGACGAAAGCCCATTCAAAAAAGTTGAGATAAGTGAAGAAAAACCTAAAAAAAGAGATATTAAGTTTAATTAGTTCATATTTAATTTTGTTTTAATTTTATATATCATACTATAAAGTTTTTCTTCTTCGGCTGGATTGTATTTAACTGCATTTTCCCAATCTTCAACCGCTTGTTTGAGATATCTTAAGTGATAATTTGCAAAACCACGTAATTTATATGCTTCAGCACACTTAGGATCAACATGTATTGCTTTATTTGTATCTGCTAAAACTTCTTCGTATTTTTCTAATTGTAAATAAGCCTTAGCTCTTAAGCATAAAATTTTTGTATCATTTGGTTTGATTTCCAATGCTTTTTTAAAATCATTAGTTGCAGGAATAAAATCCTGAGATTTAAGTCTAAAAATTCCTCGTTGAACATAAGCATCTAAAAACATAGGATCTATATTAATTGCTTTTGTTATATCATCGATAGCCCCTTTTTTATCGTATAATTCCCATTTTGCTTTAGCACGATTAACAAAGGCTGTTGTATATTTAGAATCAATTTCTATAGCATGTGTAAAATCGCTTGCAGCATCTGCATATTCTTTTAGTTTAAGCTTTGCCATACCACGCAAATTATAAGCAAAAGAATATTCAGGATTAAAGCTTACAGCTTTACTACAATATTCAATACACTCCTTAAAATTTTTTAGAATATAATAAATTTGAGCTATTTTATAATATGCCGAGTATTCTGTTGGATCTAATTCGGTACATTTTAAAAGATCTTCAATAGCTTCATTATATTGTTTCAAATGTGTAAGTACATCAGCCTTTTGAATATAACATTTAGGATTTTCAGGAGCTAATTCTATGCATTTTTTTCTATCTTCAAGGGCTTCTTCATATCTTTTATTCTTTTCATATACTGATGCTCTAAAGTCATATGCATCAAAATAATCATCTTTAATTTCAAAAACTTTACTAAGATACATTAAACATGTTTCAACATTGTTTCTTTTCTCTTCCATAATAGCATAAAAGTAATAAGCTAAATACGAATTAGGATGTAATTTTAAAGCTGTATCCAAATTTTCTTTTGCATCCTTAAATTCATTTAATTCAACATGACATATTGCTCTATAAATATATGCATCTGTATAATTATGATTAATTTCCAAAACCTGATTAAATATAACTATAGCTTTCTTAAAATCATTTTCTTTATATTTTACATAACCACTTAAAAATAACGCTTCAATATTATCAGGCAATATTTTAAAAGCTCTTTCTAAAACTGAATAGGCGTCATTATAGGCTTCGCTATGAATAAGCATTTTACCGTAAGCAGTAAGAATATCTGAATTATTTTTATCAGCCTGATAAGCTTTTCTTATATAATCAAAAGCTTTATCAAAATTATTTAATTTCAAATATGATAGTGAATAATAATAATTCATAATTGGCTTATATTTAGGATCAGGATTAAGTTCATTAACTTTATTAAGTAAATTTATACACTCTTCAAATTCATTTTTATTAAAATGAAGAATTGCTTTATAATAATAAGGTAAAAAATGTTCTTCATCATTTTCGATAGCATGCTCAATTTTTTCCAGAACAGCTTCAAAATTCTTATCTTTTAGCAAAGATGGTATATCATATAAATATTCTTCTATATTAAGTTTTTTCTTAAAAAATGAAAAAATGCCCATTTTAATACCTAAATTACTTTTATAAAATTATTTTCTATTTTTAGGTCTAAATACTCTTCTTCTTTATAAAGATTTATAGTAGATAGTCCATGTGTTTCATTACCAAACAAAGAAGCAATATTTATCAAGTGTTTAACACCAATATTACTCTCATACATACTGGAAATTATTACTCTTTTATTTTTTACTTTTTTTCTTATTTCATTAAAGTAAAAAAAGCCACCTATATTTGAAGGTTTAGCAACTATAACATTAAATAAATCGCTAATAATTATTTCTTCAAAATTTTTTCTATCCCTAATATACTCATCAACAGCAATTTTTTTTGGGAATAGATTTTCTAATTTAATTAAATAATCAATATTAGCAACAGGATCTTCAATATAATCGAAATTATATTTAATTAAGTTTTCAATGTTCTTTTTTGCATCTTCAAAATTCCAAGCTCCATTAACATCAAATTTAAGAATTACATCAGGGAACAATTTAATAATAAATTCAATAATTTCAATATCTTCAGAAAAATTGTTTCTTCCTAATTTAACTTTTATTGTTTTTATATTATTGTTTTTATAAAAGATTATTTTTTCACTAAGTTGTTTTTTATTCAAAAAGGGAATAAATCCATTTATTAAAACATTATTATAATTTATACCAAATATATTTGAGATTATTTGATCAAAACCAAATTCTATTTTTGGATTATCAATACTTTTTAAAAAAGTAATAGCATTTTCAAATGATAAATTATTTTCTAATTTACTAAAAGAGTGTATATAATTTAATAATGAGCTTTTTAAATTATTTTCAAAGTTAGAAATTTCACCAATAAATTTATGAAAACAGTTTTCATAAATTAAAAAAAATATATTGTTATTATAATAAATTTTACCTGAAACTCTAATAGGTTCTTTTAATGAATAAATTTTTTCTTGAAAATATAACATATTTAATTTAAAACAAATTATATACCAAACGGAAAATAAAAAAATAATAAAAAAAATAATAAATTAATTTGCTTTTAGTAAATTTAAATGTTATCTTGTAATTGGATTTAAAAAATCCACGGTAATTAACAAATGTCTCAATTAAATTTTAGGGTAATTTTATGAATCTTTTTGTTGGAAACCTTGATTTCAAGGTTAAAAGTAATTATTTAGCAGAACTTTTCGGACAATATGGAAAAGTTACATCTGCAAGAGTAATCACAGATAAGGAAACAGGTAGAAGTAGAGGATTTGGTTTCGTAGAAATGGAAAACGAATCTGAAGCAAAATCTGCAATTGAAAAATTGAATGGAACAGATTTCAGAAATCGTTCTATTTCTGTAAACGAAGCTCGACCAAAAGAAACTTCCAATCGAACATATAGTAGATAATATATAGTCCGAGCATTTAACTGTAGTCTCTACAGTAGTTTCCTAAAAGCACCTGAAAAGGTGCTTTTTTTATATTTAAATTACATTACATTTTTGTATATTTACTTTTTCGAAATAAAAAGGATTTAAAATGAACAATATGTGGTCACCTTGGAGATCTCAGTACATTGAATCTTTTCACAAAGAAAAAAAAGAAGAAAAATGCATATTTTGCAATATGGAAGATGTAGATCCTAAAGGTTTAGACAATTTATTAATTTATAAAGGGAAATTATCCTACATTATTATGAATTTGTATCCTTATAATAATGGTCATTTAATGGTTATACCTTATAAACATACATCAAACTTCCAAGATTTAAATAATGAAGAATTAATAGAAATGATGGATTTATTGAAATTAGCACAACAAGCCCTTACAGAAATATTGCATCCAGAAGGGTTTAATATCGGGTTAAATCAAGGTAAGTGTGCAGGAGCTGGCATAGATCAACATTTACATTTTCATATAGTTCCAAGATGGAATGGTGATACTAATTTTATGCCAGTATTAGGAGAAGTAAAAATTATTTCACAAGATTTGATAGATACAAAGAAGAAATTACAAAATTATATTGTGAGTAAACATTTATGAAAGGATTTAAAAAGGAATTTTATATAGCAAATTTAGTTGAAATGTTTGAAAGATTAGCATATTATGGTGTATTTATATCAATAACTATTTTTCTTACGGATGTAGTAGGATTTACTGATATCGAGTCAGCGTGGATAAGTGGTTTATTCTCAGCCGGATTATATTTTTTACCGCCATTTAGTGGAGCAATAGCTGATAAAATTGGTTTCAGAAAAGCAATGCTTTTTTCATTTTCTATGTTAACATTAGGTTATTCAATTTTAGGACTATTGCCATATAAACTAACTGTTATTCCGGCTTTATTTATTGTAATGATAGGTGGTTCTTTTATTAAATCTTTAATCACCGGAACGGTTGCACTAACAACAACTGAAGAAACGCGTGCAAAAGGTTATTCAATATTTTATTTAATGGTAAATATAGGTGCATTTTTAGGAAAAACTTTTGCTTATCCGTTAAGGTTAGACTATGGAATAACAACAGTGAATATTTTCTCTGGTATTATGTCATTTTTGGCATTAATTATCGTTTATTTCTTCTATAGCAATTTACAAAAAGGGGATAACGGTAAGTCACTAAAAGATATATGGGGTTCTTTAATTATTGTCTTAAAAAATTTCAAATTAGTAACTATCATTTTGATAGTAACCGGTTTTTGGATAATCCAACATCAAATGTATGCAACAATGCCAAAATATATTATTAGGATAGTCGGTAAAGAAGCATCTCCAGAATGGATTGCTAACGTTAATCCATTTGTTGTAATTATTTCTGTTTATTTTGTAACACATTTTATGAAAAAAGTTACATCAGTATCTAGTATAATTGTTGGAATGTTGCTAATGCCTATTTCTGCTTTGATTATGTCATTAGGATATCAATTAAGTAACTATACAAATAATGTTAATCTTTTTTCAATTATATCACTTCACCCATATACCTTTACAATGATAATGGGAATTGTATTCCAGGGTTTAGCTGAAAGTTTTATATCCCCCCGATATTTAGAATTTTTTTCTAAACAAGCTCCAGAAGGGCAAGAAGGACTGTACTTAGGTTTTAGCCATTTACATTCATTTTTATCATCAATATTAGGATTTGGTATATCAGGCTACTTGTTATCATGGTATTGTCCTGATCCAAAATTATATAGCTCAGAACAATTACCATATATTTATCAAAAAGCTCACTACATTTGGTATTACTTTGCTGCAATAGGTGGACTTTCGGCATTAGGAATGATCTTCTACAAAATTAAATTTAAACTATGAAATATTAAATTTTTGAATAAATGTTTTATTCATAACTTTAAGTGAAACAATATATATATTTGCTGGTAAATCATTTAATATAACATCGATTCTATGATTACCAGCTTCTTTTTTACCATTAAATATTGGAAGTATTATTTTGCCCATTAAATTAAAAATATTGACTTCAATGTCATATATTGAATTCAAAAATAAATTTATTTGTAAATGTTTTGATTCATTGTCGAAATCTATGGAAAGCTTACAATGAGAAGGATTTGTTACTTTTTCAACTGTTAAAGCATCTTTTAATAGATGATGAAGAGTATTTTTCCATAAGCCCCAACCATGTCCTTGATTATACATCTCAACTTTTATATTTGTTGAGTATTTTCTTAATTTTTCAAAAATAAAGTTATAATCATTATTAGGATTTTTTTCATGCTTACCATATATACTGAAAATAAATAAATTCTTATTATCTGCTTTATCGAGTAAATTTAAAACTTCATAATTATTTGGCCAAAGTTGTGGGGAATGTAAATATAGATTATGAAATTTATCTGGATACATCAATGCAATTTTTAGTGAAATATTTGCTCCAAAATCTGCTCCCAATAAATGATAGTCGTTTGTTTCATCAGGAAGAGAATAATTAACATTAATAAATTCTAAAAGTTCTTCAACAAAAAATTTTATATATAAATCTGTTTCATTGTATGCATATTCATTGTTTCTATCATTAGGCTTAATAAACACAGCTAAAGCATGTGTAATTAAATTTTCATTTATTAAATTATCAAGTTGATTATTACATTTTGCATAATCAATATATTCAAAACCATCTTGTATAAAAAGTATAGGTAATTTTTTGCCTTTTAAATAACCATTTGGAGTATAAACTTTTATCTTGTATTCTTTATTTAATATTTTACTGAACAACTCGTGATAAATTATTGTTCCATGTACATAATTTGCATTGTAATGGAAATATTTATTTTCTACGAATTTAGGCATTCTAAGTTCTGAATTATATCCAAATCCACCATGACAAATTAATTTATTTTTGGGATCTAAAATCCATTGATTATTAACAACAAAACGATAATCAAATCGTCCATCAGGTTCAAATGTTAAAATTTGGAAATAAATGTTTGAATTAGGTAATTTTTGCATTTTGGTAGTAAGTTGCCATTGATTAAAATCTCCAACTATAAATATTTCTTGCATAGTCTTTGAAGAAATATTCTCATCTTCGTATATAAAAATAGCTTTATCATCAATAGTTATAGGAAAGCTTATGTTGCTTGTGCTAATTAAGTTATTAATATTTGATAACTCATTATTATTGATGTTTTCATTTTCAAGTAAATAACTTAATAATAATGTTATATTATTCATGCTACTCCTATAAATAAAATTAATGCAAAATAATTGTAAAAAAATTGTTACATTTATACTTCCAATATAATAAATTGAGGGTTAAAATGAAAAGAATTATTGTATTAATTTTTATATTTTTAAATTATATATATCCACAAATATTATCACCACATCCAGATAAAGATGGAATAAGATTTTCATTTAAATCTAATTATAATTTCAAAATTAATACAGTAACAATTGCTGGTTCATTTAACAACTGGAATAAAAGAAAAGATTATATGATTTATGATGAAAAAAATGGAATTTGGACAATTGCATTAAAATTAACAAAAGGAGTTGAATATAGTTATAAATTTGTTATTAACGATACAATTTGGATAGCAGATCCTAATGCAATTTCAGATAAAACAGATGTTACAAACAATAGCGTTATTATTCCACAAGAATATGGAAAACCATTTTTAACTGACATTTATCCAGCATTATATCAAAGAGTAAGAAAATTACCTGTTATAACAATGAAAATTAATAAAATTTCTGCAGATATTGATGAAAATTCGATTATTACTAAAGTTGACGACAAAGTAGTTAATCATAAATTTGATAAAAAAACATATATTTTAAGTATATATCCAAGCAAAAATATTCAAGATGGTGACAAAAAGGTATATATTGAATTCAAAGATAAAGATGGTTTATCTAATGGCGGTTATACAACATATTTTTATTTAGATAGATTTATAAATGAAATTAAAACACCTAAATTTTATGATAATGCAGTTTTATACGAAATTTATATAAGATCTTTCAAGGATTCTGATGGAGATGGAATAGGTGATTTTAATGGCTTAACTTCCGAATTAGATTACTTAAAAAATTTAGGTGTAGATGTTATTTGGTTGATGCCGTTTAATGAATCTTCACGACCACATGGTTATAATGTTATAGATTATCTAAAAATTGAAAAAGATTATGGGACATTTGACGATTATATAAAATTTATTAAAGAAGCTCACAAACGTAATATAAAAATTATTATGGATTTTGTTATAAATCATACAGACAGCACAAATGCAATGTTTTTAGATGCTGTAAATAATCCAAAGAGCAAATTCTCATCTTGGTATAAATTTACCAATAAAGATAATTCAGACTGGGAACATTTTGGTGCTGAAAAATCTATGCCTAAATTGAATTATAATTGTGAAGAATTACAAAATTATATTATTTCTGTTGCTAAATATTGGATGGATCCAAATAAAGATGGTAATTTTGATGATGGTGTAGATGGATTTAGATGTGATGCGGCACGTGAAGTTCCACATCATTTTTGGAAAAAATTCCGTAAAGAAATAAAGAAAATTAATCAAAATACATTACTCTTAGCTGAAATATGGGATGGTGCTGCTATGATTGTTCCATTCTTTAAAGAAGAGTTTGATATGTGTTTTGCGTTTCCTGTTCGTGGAGCAATAACTTCATATGTCGATAATAATAATGTGCAAGAATTAAAAAAGAGATTACTGGAAGAATCGGAACTATATCCCATTGGTTATCAAATGGTTAGATTTTTAGCAAATCACGATGTTAGCAGAGCAATGAGTATGGTAAATAATAATATTGACAAATATAAAATGTTGGTATTTCTTAATAATGTATTATATGGAACACCAATGATTTACTACGGAGATGAAATAGGAATGGAGGGTATTTGTCCACCAGATGATAATGTCAGGTTAAAATTAAATTGGGATATCGTAAAAAATCAATTAAAAGATGAAAATTCATTACTTAATTTTAACAAAAATTTGATAAAATTCAGAAAAGAATATCCAACTTTAGCATTAAGGAATGATAATAAAACAAAATCTATCCAATTTTCAGATGATCAGAAAATGTTATCTTTCATTAGATTTGATAAGAAAAATCAATATTTGATAATTTGTAATAATACATCAGAAACTATTCAAAATCCTTCATTAAATTATAAAAATATTAAAAATACAAAATATGATTTAAAAGTAATTACAATGAATAATTGTGAAGTCGGAGATTTAAATGTAAATTATAACAATAACACACTAAAAATAAATAACTTAACATTAAAGCCATACAGTTACATATTATTAAAATTAAAATAACTTTATAATAATGAGATATAAAGATTTAGAAAAACAAAAATTAATAAAAATAAAAGCAATATCTCTTTTTGCTCAAAATGGTTATAATAATACAAGTATAAATCAAATTACTGATACAGTGGGTATTGCTGCAGGAAGTTTTTACATTTATTATAAAAGTAAAGAAGATTTATTAACGGAAATATTTATTGATTTATGGTCAGAAATTGCAAATAAAATTGAAGATATCCAAAAAAGTAATAAATTTCCACCTGATTTAAAATTGGAAGGTTTAATAGATACAATTTTTGATGCTTTTATTATAAATCCAGATTTAGCAAAAATTTTTGTTAATGAACATTCAACAATTATGAAGCTTGGAAATAATAAACTAATGAAATTTTATAAGAGATTTTTAGAAATAGGGGAAAATATTGTTAGAGAAGGTATAGATAAAAAAATATTTAATAATAAAATATCAATAACTGTTTATAGTTCATATATTTTTGGTTCTATTAGATATTTATTGCATTTATGGGCTGAAGATAATAACAATTATCCTTTGAATTTAATTAGAGAAAATGTTAAATTTGCAAGTTTGAATGGAATAAAAAATAAATAAGGTTTGATATGAAGAAAATAATATTTCTGCTGGTTCTATGGTCTTTGGTATTTTCTCAAAAGCTAACACTTGAAAAGGCAATATCAATATCACTTTTAAATAATGAAAAAATTAAGCAATACCAAAGCCGTACCAAGCAAAAAGAAGCGTCTAAAGAAGAATATTTTGGCAATTATCTTCCAAGCTTAACTTTAAATGCAAGTTATACTTATTTAAATGATCCTTTAGAGTTATCATTATTACCAATTAAAGATGCAATATATGCTGGTTCTACCATTTCTACTTATGGTAATCCAAGCTCTATAGAAGGGAGTAAAATAGTAACTGGTATAACCAAGGCAGGTATTGCTCCAACAGATCCTAAATTTAGTCAAACTTACGCAGCGGCTGTTGGTTATTTGGCTAATCCGCAAGAATTTGAAAAAAAATACGGTACTGCTCAAGCAAGTCAAATAAAATCTATATTAGCTTTAGGTGGTATTACTGGTAATTCTTTAAAATCTTACTTTGATGCAATGTTACCAGATGATAAATTTACCAAAAGATTTAAAGAACAGCTCTATCCAACAATTAATTTAACTTTTATTCAACCTATTTTTACAGGTTTCAAAGTTACTGCAGGTTATAAAGCAGCCAAGGCTGATTATGAAGCTACATTAATGGAAGAGAAAAAAATTGAAAATGATGTAATTAGTGAAGTAGTAGTTAATTACCTTAATGTTGTTTTAATAAAGGATGTGATAGAAACACGTAAAAATGTATTAGAAGGCATAAAAAAGCATAGAGATAGAGCAAAAAGAATGTATGAAGAAGGACTTATTGCAAATTATAATTACTTAAGAGCTGAGGTTGCGGTAGCTGATGCTGAAAGAAATTTATCTGATGATCTTAATAAATATGAACTTGCAGTGTTAGCATTAAAAACATCTATGGGTGTTTCATCTGATGAAAAAATTGAAGTAACTGATACACTTAAGTTAACCAATCAGTTCAAACAGAATTACGACCAAGCTTTAAATAAAGTTTTCGAAAACCAACCTATTTTGAAAATGTTAATGTACAAACAAGATATGGTAAAAGAAAAAATTAGAAGTGAATATGCTAGTTTTATGCCAACTGTTGCTGCTTTTGGTAAATATGAAATTGCTCAAAACTATTTATCAGCTCTTGAACCTAAATGGGCAGTAGGATTAACTGCTCAGTTTAACTTATTTAATGGTTTTAAAGATAAAAGTAAAGTTGAAAATGCTGAGTATTTAGATCAAGAAATTATTTATCTTACCAACGATACTAAAAAGAAATTAGCTTTAGCAACCAATAAATATATTTTAGATATAAATAACTCAGTTACAAAATATGCAAAACTACAACCAAGTATTGAACTTGCAAACGAAAACTTAAAATTGGCTAATAAAAGATTTGAATCTGGTTTAGGTACATCGTTAGAAGTTGTTGATGCTCAATTAGTTCTTGAAAAGAATATAATTGATCAAAAAGTTGCTATATTTGAATATTATAAAGCTTTGATTGAGCTGTTAGCTTTGGAAGGTGATGCTAAATCAATATTAAACATTTGGAATTATAAGGAGTAAGATAATGGATAGAAAGAAAATTATTTTAATATTTCCAATCGTAATTTTTGCTTTTGCATTGATTTTTATTCTTATTAAAAATTTGACTAATGAAAATGATATTGTTATCAGTGGATTGGTAGAAGTTTCAGATGTTGATGTAGCATCTAAAATACCGGGAAGAATAGATACAATCTATGTAAAAGAAGGCGACTATGTGCAAAAAGGGCAATTGTTGGCTACAATTATTAGTAAAGAATTAGATGCTAAACTTGAACAAGCAAAAGGTGTTATGGAAGCAGCTAAGGCAAAAGCCCAAATGGCTCATAATGGTGCGAGAAAAGAAGAAAAAGAAGCAACTCAAAAATTGTATGAGCAAGCTAAAGCTCAATTTGAATTTGCAGAAAAAACTTATAAACGAATTATGAAATTATATCAAGAAGGTTTGGTATCATCTCAAGATAAAGATCAAATTGAATTTCAATATAAAGCAGCACAAGAACAAATGTATGCTGCAAAGGCTAAACTCGATTTAGTTAACAGCGGTGCCCGAAGAGAAGAAATTGAAGCTGCTGATGCTCTTTATTACCAAGCTCAAAATACATATAATGAAGTTTTAGCTTATAAAAATGAATTAAATATTTATGCTCCTTTAAGTGGCGAAGTTTACAAAAAAATTATTGATCAAGGTGAAGTTGTTAATAGCGGTTATCCGATTTTCAATATTATCGATTTGAACGATATATGGGTTACAATTCAAGTTAAAGAAGATTTGATGAAGTACATTCAAAAAGGAAAAAGATTTAAAGGTTTAATACCAGCTCTCGATAATAGAGAAGAGGAGTTTTATGTTTCATATATTGCTCCTATGGCTGATTTTGCAACCTGGAAACCAACAAATCAAAAAGGAGAATTTGACTTAAAAACTTTTGAAATTAAATTAAAACCAATAAATAAAATTGAAGGTTTTAGACCTGGTATGACAGTTAATATAAAACTTCAATAGATTAAAATTATTACTCATTTTCAGATTATTAAGGCAAGGGAGCAAAAGCGACCTTGCCTTTTTTATTAAAAAAAAATTATCATTATCTCGGACAGTATAAGCTTAAGCCCCTTGCAGCTTGTGGAAAGCTGCAAGGGGCAGCGGGCCGAAGGCCCGCTAAAAATTTTGCCACCTATTAAAAAGGTGGCACGGAATTTTCCACACGGTGGCAAAAATAAATGTACCGTGGCATCGAATGCCACGCGGTGGCACGCAAAGTTGCCAAGTTGGCAGATAAATTTAAACGGTGGCAATTTTGTAGCAAGAAAATGGAAGGGATTTGCCAACAGTTGGCAAAAATTAATGTAGCGTGGCATTGATATGCCACGATGGTGGCACGCAAAATTAAAAGGTGGCAATTATATCGTATATTCTATATAATTGCCACCATTATTTTTTTGCAAGAATTGCAAAAAACCGCACAACTTTAGTTGTGCGGCACGCTTACACCGTCTGAGCCAATAAAGAAATTTTCTTTAATGAAGAGCTTTTTTTATTTTGAATATTCAAATGTTAAATAGCCACTTTTACCTAAATTATTATAATAATTGAGAATTTTCATTTTATAAAGAGTACCGTTGTATGATTTTACAATAAATACTCTTTTATCGTATGGATTTAATTTATGTGTATTTTCGTCATATTTTAAGCATTTATCACCAATAGCATAAGTTGTATCTTGATCAGATACTAAATTATTGTAATACTGATTAATTGATATTGTATTATAATCTACGTTATCGATATAGGTAGCTTTTACACCAGCAGGGCTATTTAATAAGATAGCAGGATATTTCATAATTCCAAAGGGTGTCTGGACACCAAGATTGGTAAATTTTATATCCCAGTTTGCTATGTCACTTATTTTACCTTTTTGGAAAGATAAATAATTATTGGTATTAGGGAAGTCTACAGTAATAGAATCAATTTTTGAAAACTTGGTTGAATCTTGGTATAAAATTGAGTATACAAATGTTAATTTATTATCTTTATAAGTAGAAATTTTGAATTTTACATAGTTGCCTTGTGTATTTTTTAATAAATAAACATTAGGTTTTGGTATTAAAGAATGTGTTGTAACATTGTAATCGTACCAATTTTTTCCAATTGTTGTATCTGTGGTTAAACTTAGCGTATTATAATTGGCTTCTGTAATGTCATTTATTGAAGTATAATTTGTCAAAGCAATTTTAATATTTTCGTTTCCTATTTTTCCGGAATAAATTTTAAATTCAGGGTATGAACTATATTGAGTTGTGACTTTTACAATATTTATATCGGGTAAAACTACTTCTTTTTTGTTAGCTAAATCAAAATATATAGCGCTATTTTTTACATTTGTTGTTAATGAAACACTTGAATTATTTATTTCTGGGCCAGTTACAGTATCATTGTTATCAGTGCAACCTGAAAATAAAATAAACGAAATTATTAAAATATTAATGATTAACCATTTTTTTTTGTTAAGCATATTAAACTCCTATTGATGTTTTGTAAATAATGTTTAAAAATATTTCTCTTCCTTTAATGTTTCCAAAAGGGTATTGGTATTGATCTGTTAGATTATTGATACCTAAAGTTAAATCAAAATTATTTAAGGAAGTTGAATAACTAAAATCAAGATTATAATAAGCATTTTGATAGTAAGTAACTCTTGTAATTTCATTTTGGTATAAATCTTTGTTTACTTGTTCATCATTAACTATTTTTTTATCATACCATTTTATTGATAATTTGAAGAAATGGTTTTTAAATGCTTCATAATTTACTTTTATTAAAACAGTTTGTGGAGAACGAAATGGTAATTTTTTATTATCTTGATTGACAGCGTAAGTATAATTATAAGCAAAATTAAATTTTAAATCTTTATTTATTTTATAATCTATTAAAAATTCACTACCAGCAATTGTTGCTTTATTTATGTTATAGTAAGACAATGTATTGGAATTTTTATAATAATAGTCTATTAAATTAGTCAATTTGTTATAATAGTTGAAATTTTTGATTAGAAATATGTCATCGTGATAGTATTCAAATGATATATTAAAACCATCAGATTTTTCAGGTTTTAAATTAGGTTCTCCTAAAACAGTATAACCAACACTAGCGTTAGTATAATTTATATATAATTCTTTTAGGCTAGGCTCACGAAAACCTTTGCCATAAGAAAATTTTGTTAAGAAATTTTCATCAAATTTATATAATACACTAATTTTAGGCGAAACAAACTCTCCATAATTACTGTTATTTGAGTATCTTATCCCAAAGTTAAGAGTATATTTGCTCAAGTTCCATTCGTCTTCAAAAAATGCAATATTTGCTACCTGTGTTTTACGATTATTGATTATTCTTTCAGAAATAATTTTATCAAATGTTTGTTGGATGCCAAATGTAATAAGAGAGGAGCTGTAAGGTACAAATTGATAGTACATTTTGAAATCATTAACATACTCATCTTGTTTATCATATTTTAATGTATTCCAGTTATAAAATTCTTTCATAATGTGATCATAAGTAGATATATTTTGCGAGAAATATATTTTGCTGGTTGTACTGAAATTATGTTCAAAACTTAAATTATGAAAGATTCTTTTATTATTAACTTTATTTCTGAATGGATTGTAGTAATCACCTGATAACCAATGTAGTGAATCGATTGAATAGTTAAATTTATATTTTATTGTGTTTTTTCAAAAATTTTATTGTTTAGGTCTATAGCAAATCCATATTTTTTTGTTTCGGGGAGTTCATAAAAATTATCTTTTATATTATAATCTGTTTGTTTATTGTAATCGTAGCTCAGACTTGAAGAAATAGCTGTTTGAAAATTATCGTTGAAATATAAATATTGTGAATAAAATAAACTAAAGGCTTCAGTTGATAAATTATTTGAAGAAAAATAGTTTTGATTATTTTTCTTTAAAATATTACTCATTGATGAAGAAAACTTTGTTTGAAATTTAATTGTTGGCAAAGTTGTATAACTATTTTTAGTAATTATATTGATTACACCACCAAGGGCATCAGAACCATACAGAGATGAAAAAGGACCTTTAACAATTTCAATTCTATCAATATTCATAAAAGATAAAAAATTTAAATCAATTGTTCCATCCATTTTACCTGCTAAACGTTCACCATCAACTAAAATTAATACATGATTTGCATTAAAACCATTCATTTGTAATGCTTGTGTTCGTGCAATAGTATTTTTTAATTCTATATTAACAGAGTTGTTAACTAATACATCGTTAATTGTAAGATTGGAATTTTCAATTTCCTTTGCAGTAATGAGATTTAATGAAATTGGCGAAGATTTAACACTATGAGGGGAATAAGTACCAGTTACAACAACATTATTTAAATTGAAAACATCTTCAGTTAATATAAAATTGAATGTATTACTATTTTCATTTATGTTAATAGTATCTAAATATTCCTTATATCCTAAGGATTTAATTTTAATAGGATAAATACCTTTAGGGATTGAAAAATAAATATTCCCGTCAGAATTAGATTGATAAATATTTGAAGCAATAAAAAAATTTACTTTAATGATTGGTTGTTTTAAAGAGTTTTCTATGTGTATTTTAACTCGAATTTGTGGTAAAGCAAATGAAGATAAAAGAACAGAAAGAAAAAAGAAATACTTAATCATAATAAAATCCACGATATTTTATAATAGTAAAATAATTAAGATAAAAAAATATTTTACATAAGTAAAATATTGTCTTAAAAAAGAAGAAAGAGGTTTCTCTTTCTTCTTTACAAAAATATGAGTTTTCAAATAATTAAACAAATTATTTTTTTGATTGTTCAATTATTTCTTTTATAGCTGCTGTAGAAATTGATTTAGGCCTAATAATTGGCATACCTAAAGCTCTAGCAATAACAGCTTGAGCGGTCATTCCCATAGCCCTAGAAACACCAAATATAACAGTATAAAAGCTTATTTCTTTTAAGCCATAGTGATATAATAAAGAACCAGAAATAGCATCTACATTAGGCCAAGGGTTTTTAATTTTTTCAAATCTTTTTAAAACATTAGGAGTTACTTCAAATACTTTTTTTACAGTTTTGAAGATAGGATCATGGGCTGCAAATTTTTCTCCAAAATTATATAATGCGGTAAATCTTGGGTCCACAACTCTTAAAACTGCGTGACCATAGCCTGGTACAACTAAACCACTATTAATAGTATCAACAACTTCTTTTTCGATATCATCAGCAGTAGGTTCACCGCCATACTTATTGATTAAATCTAGAATCCATTTTAAGGCTTCTTGGTTAGCTAAGCCGTGTAATGGACCAGCAAGACCATTTAAGCCAGCAGAAACTGCATAATATAAATCGGATAGGGCAGAATTTACAGTAGCTGATGATACAGCACTAACAGTTCCGTGTTCGTGGTCTGAATGTAATACTAAAAATAATCTCATCAACCTGCAAAATCTACATTCGTGCCCTTCAATTAGACCTAACATATGGATAAAATCACTTGCCATATCTAATCGTGGGTCTGATTCAATTCTTCTACCTTTGTTGTAAATCATTCTATAAATACCTGCAGCCAATGTTGGAATTTTAGCAACAATATTCATAGCATCTTCTAGCATAGGTTTCCAATAATCTTTCTTATGAATTTCGTTATCGTAAGCTTTTTTGAAAACAGATTCTCTTTCCATTGCCAAAATTCCCATACTCAATAGAACCATTGGATGAGTATCTTTTGGCATTGTTTCAAGTACTTGCCATACATAATCAGGAACAGCAGTTCTTGAACGAAGATCGGATTTAAAATCGTGGAATTCTTCTTCATTAGGTAGTTCACCAGTAAGTAATAAAAAGTAAATTTCTTCGGGGGAATATTCTACTAAATTTAAGATTGGAATACCACGGATAATAAGTCCTTTATCGGCTGGCACACTTGATGTGTCACATAGTAATGTTCTTACTCCTCTAATTCCTCCAAATACTTGTGAAATATTAACACTTGAAACTTGTAAATCCCCGTAATTTTTTACTATTTGGTTAATCTCTTCTCGCCATAGGGGGATTTTTTGTTCTAATTTTTGAATGATTAAGGACATAACTAACTCCAAAAACAATTATTTTTATAATAATTAAATGATTTTTTATGAATAAAAGTTTCAAAATTATTATCTTTACTTTTTAAATTAAAAAAAGTTTAGGTAAAATGAAACATTTTGTATTTTTATTATTCTTAAATATTATTATTTATGCACAATTTTTACAATTTAATAATAATTTTTTATTCAGTAATTATGATAGTACTCAATTTTTATCAATTTCTTATAATGATAAAAATTGGCGACCAATATCCATTAACGTTAATTGGGATCATTCAGGTTATAAAGATTTTGATGGAATAGGTTGGTATAGATATCATTTTTCAATACAAAATGTGGATTCAAAAAGCAATTATTACTTGCTTTTAGGGAAAATTGATGATGCTGATGAAACATATTTAAATGAAAAACTAATTGGGAAAACTGGTTCAATCTCTACTTCGCAGCCTGAGTCTAAATGGGGAGAACTTAGGATATACAAAATACCTAAAAATACTCTAAGAAAAAATAATGTATTAGCTATACGTGTCTTAGATATGGGTGGACCTGGTGGTATATACGAAGGACCTTTTGGTATTTATACTGAAAAAGAAGTATTTACATTATTAAAAGAATATAAAAATAAAAAGTTTAAGTATTTAGTAACTTCAAATGGTTTATTATGTGCTATTATAAATAGATTTAATGGAACAATAGAAAAAGTTTATCCTGAAATTTATCAAGCATTTGACTCTTCTTCAGTTATTCAACCAATCCTAAAAAATATTAAGTTTGATATTAAAGAAGAAATAAAGAAAATTGAATATTTTAAACAGACAAACATTATTAAAATTGATTATTCAAATTATACACTATATATTTTAATTCCATTTACAATTAACCAAAAAATATTAATTATAAAAGCAGTTTCCAAGAATGAGAATAAAATAAATCCAAAGTATGAAATTGAAGATAATTCAATAGATTTCAAAGAAATACCAATAAATGATACAACAAAATATTTTGTATTTTCATATGCAAAAGAAATTTCTCAAAGTTTGATTGATAAAATTAAAGTTGATCAAATAATTGAAGAAAATATAAATTATTTTGAAACGATATTTAAGAAAATAAATAAACCATATTTCAAAAATAAAGTAGAAGAAGAAATTTTTAGACAATCTGTAACCGTTTTGAAAATGGCACAAGTTAGTAATAAATCAGATTTTATAAGATCAAGGGGACAAATTTTAGCATCTTTGCCACCGGGGAATTGGAATATATGTTGGATTAGAGATGGAGTTTATTCAATTTTTGCATTAAATAATTTAGGACTTTTTGATGAAGCTAAAGATGCATTAGAGTTCTATTTAAATGCAAAAAGTGGTTATTATAAAAACTTTATTTTCAAAAATAAAGAATATGGAATTGGCAAAGATTATAAAATTTCTGTTTGTAGATATTTTGGAAATGGTTCAGAGGAATCTGATGCTAATGATGATGGGCCAAATATTGAAATTGATGGTTTTGGGCTCTTTTTACAAGCTTTTAGTGATTATGTGAAAAAATCTGGCGATACGTTGATATTGAGAAAATATAAAAATGTAATTGATCAATATATTATAGAACCAATTATATTTTCAATTGATAATAACGGTTTAATTAGAAAAGAATCAGGTGCTTGGGAAAGACATCTACCTGGGAAACAATTTGCGTATACTTCTATTTCATGTGCTAAAGGTCTTTTAGATTATGCTATCTTGATTAAAGATATAGATAAGAATTTAAATGAAAAACTTTTTAAGAGTTTTAATGAAATATCATATTCCTTAAATTATTTATATGAAAAGGATGGCTACTATCGTGGAACTTATGAGAATAAAAATAAAAACGAGGTTGAACATTTTGATGCATTATCTTTCGAAATTTTTAATACTGGAATAAATAACAACAAGAACATTTTTATAAATCATTATAGGAACTATGAAAAAGCATTAAGAATATCAAAAAGCCGTGGCTTTGCGAGAGTAAATAGTCAAGATTGGTATGATAGGAAAGAATGGATTTTTATTGATTTCAGAATAGCATCATCTTTGAATAAATTTGGATTAAAAAAAGATGCTGACAAAATATTGAATTGGGTTATAAAAAATGTTAAAGAAAATAATTATTTGATACCAGAACTTTTAGATGAAAAAGATTCGACATATCAAGGGGCTGTTCCTATGGTAGGATTTGGAGCAGCATCATATATTAATTATCTATTTGAAAGAAAATAATAAGAGGTATAAAATGCATATTTATAACACATTAACAAAGAAAAAAGAAAAATTTCAAACAATAGAACCTAATAAAGTTAAAATGTACGTCTGTGGTCCAACTGTTTATGATTTTTTTCATATTGGAAATGCTCGATCATTTGTAATGGCGGATACAATTAGAAAAGCTCTAGAATATAAGGGTTATGAAGTTAAATTTGTTATGAATTTGACAGATATAGATGATAAAATAATTAATAAAGCAAATAAAGAAAAGATAAGTGCAAAAGATGTTGCAGAAAAATATAGCAAAGCATTTTTCGAAGATATTGAAAAACTAAAAGTTAAAAAAGCAACTGTACATCCAAAAGCAACTGAACATATTCAAGAAATTATTGATTTTATTTCAGATTTAATTGAAAAAGGATATGCATATAATGTTGATGGGAATGTTTTTTTTGATATAAGTAAATTTAAAGATTATGGTAAATTGAGTGGTAAAAAAATAGATGAATTAGAAGCTGGTGCTAGAATTGAAATTAATGAAAATAAAAAGAATCCATTAGATTTTGCTTTATGGAAAAAAGCAAAACCGGGTGAACCTTATTGGTCAAGTCCTTGGGGAGAAGGTAGACCAGGCTGGCATATTGAATGTTCTGCTATGAGTTGTAAGCATTTAGGTGAAACTATTGATATTCATGCAGGTGGATCTGATTTAATTTTCCCACATCACGAAAACGAGATAGCACAAAGTGAAGCAAGAACAGGTAAAAAATTTGTAAATTATTGGATACACTTTGGCTTTTTAAATATTGATAATGAAAAAATGTCTAAATCTTTAGGTAATTTTTTTACAACAAGAGAAATTCTTGCTAAATATAGAGCACAAGAATTAAGATATTTGTATTTGCAAACACATTATTCAGCACCACTAAATTTCACTATGGAAGGATTAAATGCTTGCAAAAAAGGGCTTGAAAAAATTGAAACACTTGCGGCATATGTTATTGAACAAATTGATAAGAATTTAGAGGGGGAAATTCCAGAATTTAATTTTAATTATTATTATCAACAATTTGAAATTGCGATTGATGATGATTTTAATTTTCCCAAAGCAATAGCTGTTATTTTTGAATTTGTTAGAGAAATAAATAAATTAATTTCAAGTGAAAACAAATTAGATTCAACTTTTTATAAAAGTGTTTATGAATTTTTACATAAAACAGCTGAAAAGGTATTATCAATTTTGAATTTTGATGAATTAAAAAGAAAGGTTGAACGTTCATTAGAGGATGATTTAATTGATATTTTAATTAAAATTAGACAAGAGGCTAAAATAAATAAAAATTATCAATTAGCTGATAAAATACGTGATGAACTTGCAAAAATTGGTATAATACTTCAGGATACAAAGGATGGAGTTATCTACAAAAAAGAAATTAAATAAATTTAAAATGGTTTATTTGCCTATTTCCATAATTTCATTTGTCTTACTATATGTTATTTGGTATTTTTATTTCAATATATATGATGTAAATTTTTCTGTTTCAAATTATGATTTGTATGCTGATGATAATTCTATAGCAAAAATTGAAATATTCCCTATAAATTCTTTTGGTAACAGAATTCCTTTAAGAGAGGTTGAAGGAGATTTTATTATAGAAGAAGGGAAGGATTTAGTTCAAGTTATTGAAAAGCATAAAACATCAATTACTATAAAGACAAAAAATCAAATAGGGAATATTAAAATACTTATTAAATGTAAATATTTGTTATTTCCAATAAGTATAGATTTAATTATTAAACCTAATATTGCCTAATTGGAATGATATTTGTTATATCTAACTGTAATTTATATGAGAGGGAAAAATGTATTTAAAAAAATATTTGTTAATGTTAATATTAGCATTAAATGTTTTATTCGCACAAGGAGGAACTGCTGGTACAGGTGCCATATATGAAATGAGAAGTTTAATTGATATGCCAACTGCTGGTATATTGAAAAAAGGAGCAGTTGCTGTTTCTAATGATTTTATGCCTATGGGTGTAGTTATTTCTAAATTAGAAGTAGGTGTATTTCAAGATTTTTCTTTTGGAATTTCTTATGGTGCAAGCCAGTTAATAGGTTCAGGTTCGATAGGATGGTATAAAATGCCGGGTGTTAATGTAAAATACCGTGTATCTAATGAAACAGAATCATATCCTGCATTAACATTAGGATTTGATTCACAAGGTAAAGGTGTTTATGAAAATGATAGATATGAAATTAAATCACCTGGAATATTTCTTGCAATATCAAAGAATTATTCTCTATTAGGTTATATAAGTTTTCATGGGGTTTTTAATTATTCGTTTTTTGAAAATGGCGATAACGATAGAGATTTAAATATTATGGTTGGTATGGAAAAAACAATAGGAAAACAATTTTCTGTACTCTTAGATTATAATTTCTGTTTTAATGATAATCAATCTAAAATTTCACAAAATAATAATGAAGTTTTATATACAAAAAAGAAAGGTTATTTAAATTTAGGTTTTAGATGGTCAGTAGGGGAAGATATTACGCTTGGACTTGATTTACGTGATTTACTAGATAATGGTAATAAATGGAATGCTGGTGGTGCCGATAGAGCTTTGAAATTAGAAATAATTAAAAAAATATTTTAAACCTTTTTATTATGGATATAATCAAAGTTCGTGAAGAATGTTTAAAATTTGAAGATGCATATGAATGTTTTCCTTTTGATGAAATGTCACCTGTATATAAAATTAAATTGAAAAATAAAGATAAAATGTTTGCCATTATATCTATAGAACGCCCTTTTTTAATATCATTAAAATGTGAACCAGAATTTGCTGTTCAATTACAAGAAAAATATGAATATATAATTCCGGGATATCATTTAAATAAAAAGCACTGGATAACAGTATACATTGAAGAGATAGAGGATGAATTATTAATCGATTTAATAAACCAATCTTATAAATTAGTTAAATTAAAAAAATAATAATTTGCTACAATAAATTTTATGAAAGTATTAGAATTTGAACCTTTTGAAATAGAATTTGTAAATCAAACTTTATTGCCTTTGGAAGAAAAATTTGTAAAAACAGATAATTATGAAAGAATTGCAGAAGCAATTGAAAAGTTAGAAATAAGAGGAGCACCGTTAATAGGTATAGCTGCTGTATATGCTCTAGTACTTGCTATTAAAAAAAATGGTAACTCAATTTTTCCAAAAGCATATGAAAGATTAGCAAAAACAAGACCTACAGCTGTTAATTTGTTTTGGGCTTTGAATGAAATGAAATCACTTTACGAAAATTATCAAAACAGCACAAAACTTTTAGATATTTTATTAAATAAAGCTATTCAAATACATAATGATGATAAAATTATGTGTGATAAAATAGCTGAAAATGGTTTACAAATATTCAAAAAGAAATCAAAAATTTTAACTCATTGTAACGCAGGTGAACTTGCTACTGGTGGTATAGGAACAGCTCTTGGAGTAATTAAAAAAGCTCACGAAAAAGGATTAGTTGAATTAGTTTTTGTAGATGAGACTAGACCTTTGCTTCAAGGCTCACGCTTAACTGCTTATGAATTAGAAAAATATAATATTCCATTTAAAGTAATATGTGATAATATGGCTGCATCATTAATGTATAACAAAGAAATAAATTTAATAATAACTGGTGCTGATAGGATAGCTAAAAATGGTGATTTCGCAAATAAGATTGGAACATATAGTTTAGCTGTATTAGCTAATTATCACAAAATCCCATTTTATATAGCAGCACCTACTACAAGTATTGATTATAATATTTTAAGTGGAAAAGAAATTATTATTGAATTACGTAAATCAGAGGAAATTCTTAAAATAAATAATATTCCAATTAGCAAAGATGTGTATAATGCATATAATCCATCATTTGATATAACTCCAAGTACATTATTAAGCGGAATAATAACAGAAAACAATTTATACACTTTCCCTTTTAAATTTTAATGAAAAAAATAGAAAAATTAAAAGCTTTTGTATTGAATAAAATAGATTATTCAAATACATCTTATATACTGTCTCTTTATACTGATGAATATGGTAGAATAGATGCAATTGCTAAAGGAGCAAAAAAAAATAATAATAAATATGGAAACACTTTAGATGTACTTAATAATGTTGAGTTGGTTGTATATTATAAACCAGAAACATTGAGTTTAATAACAGAAAGTTCACTAATTAACTATTATTTTAATATAAAAAGTAATTTAAAAAAACTTTCCATAGCCTATAGAGTTGTAGAGTTATATTATCATCAATTTAAACATTCAGAAAAAAATCATAAATTATATTTATTTTTAGATAGGGTATTAAATTCATTAGAAAATAATAAGTACAAGGATGATAATGTACTTTTTATAAAATTTTTACTTGCTTTCATAAAAGAAGTTGGTTTTGAGATGCAAATTTCATTTTGCAATAAATGTAATTCAGAAATTCAAAATGATGCATATTTTAGTTTTACTGATGGTATCATTTGTAAAAATTGTGTAAATTTAACAAATGAATATTTTAATTTTAATTTTGAACTTAACATTTTGAAAAAATGTATTAATAGTTCAGATTATATACTGAATGAAGCTGAAAATAATACTATTGTAAATTTTTTGGAGAAATATTTTAAGTACCATTTAATTGATTTTAATGGATTTAATAAGATAATTAGATAAAAAGAGGTGATTTATGCAAAAACAAACAGGCAAAAGAAATGTAGGAATTTTGTTAATTTTAGGAGCAATTTTTAGTTTATTATTATTAAATAATTCTGTTATTTCGCAAATTAAAAATTCTGATATCAAAATTGGTTCTGATAAGCCGCCTTTAGCAAATGTAAATCCTAAGGATTACAGTTCACCTTTTATTCAGGCTGCTAAGCAAGTGATGCCATCAATCGTTCAAATTGTAACAGTTATAGAAAATAAGAAGCAAAATCCTTTTCAAGATGATGAATTCTTTAAATTTTTCCCATTTTTTATGGAACCACAAGAAAAAGAACAGATAGCGACAGGTAGCGGTGTTATAATTTCAGAAGATGGATATATTGTTACTAATAATCACGTAGTTGATGGAGCATCAAAAATTACTGTCAAATTAAATGATAAAAGAGAATTTACAGCCAAAATAATTGGTCAAGATGAATCAAGTGATTTAGCTGTTATCAAAATCAGTGGTAATAATTTGAAACCTGTTTATTTAGGAAATTCTGATGATGTGGAAGTTGGACAATGGGTGATGGCTTTGGGTAATCCATTGTCACTCTCTTCAACAGTAACCGCAGGAATTATTAGTGCTAAACATAGAAGGATTAATTTGAAAAAAGATTCTTATGGTATTGATGAATATATACAAACTGATGCTGCAATTAATCCTGGTAACAGTGGTGGTGCGTTAATTGATTTATCTGGTGCTGTTATTGGTATCAATACAGCAATTGCTTCACCTAATGGAGCATATGTTGGTTATGGATTTGCTATTCCCAGTAATTTGGTTAAAAAGGTTGCTATCGATTTAATTAAATATGGAAAAGTGAATAGAGGTTATTTAGGGGTTTCCATTGGTGAAGTTGATGCTGCGACAGCAAAAGCTTTAGGTTTAGATGTTCCAAAGGGTGTAATTATTCAAAGTGTGGTACCAGGTGGAGCAGCTGAAACCGCAGGTTTAAAAGAAGGTGATGTTATATTAAAAATTGATGATAAAGAAGTTTATCAACCAAATGAATTGCAAGCCATTATAGGTCAGAAATCTGCTGGAGATGTAGTACAATTAACAATTTGGAGAGATGGTAAATCAATTGTTAAAAGTGTAACATTAAGAACAAAAGATAATAAAGAGCAATTTGTTAGTCAGAAAAAAGATGATAAGGAAGAAGTTATAAGTGATGATGTAGATAAATTAACTTTAAATGAAATTGGTTTATCTGTTAGAAATATGACAAATGATGAACTTAAGGCTTATAAAATAGAAAATGGTATTTTGATAACGAATGTATTATCAAGTTCTAATGAATCCTTGAGAAAACTATCGCCGGGTTTAGTAATTCTTAAAGCTGATAACAAAACAGTTAAAAATGTGAGCGAATTTAGTAAAATCGTCAAGTCTAAAAAAGGAAGTGCAGTTTTACTTTTAGTTCAAGATAAGAATGGTAATAAAATGTTTATAGGTGTTAATGTTGAATAAGGTTTAAGAAATGAATTTCTTAATTATTTTATAAAAGCAAGGAAGCAAAAGCGACCTTGCTCTTTTTATATAAAAATGTTTTTTTAAATTAGTTTGTGTATGTAAAGATAATTTTGGTTATAGAATATATTTGGGTTTGTAATATATTTTTCAATAATTATTTTTCCACGTGCGGCGGTGCCGCACGTGGGATTAAGCTTACACCGTCTGAGCTATACTATTAATTTTTTAAATTTTAAAAATATTTTTTTATATCTATGGAAAAGTTGAATGATAAGATTATAAGTTTTTTAAGATTTTTTTGGAAATTTGGTTATGAACCAACTGAGATTAAAAATTCAAAGTATTTGCCAACGCCGAAAAATATTGGAAATTATGAAATTGATATTGTTGCAAAGAAACAAGGGCAGTATTGTATTGGTATAATTTTGAAAAATTCTGAATTTGAAAATTTAAATTTATTGGTTGAGAAAATTACATTTTTATCATCGTTGAAAAATAAAAATGATAAAAAGGAGATTAATTTATTTGTAGCTTGTGATAAGCAATATTTTGAACAGTTAAAGAAAATTATTTTGTTTATACCACAAAAATATGTTCACAAAATTAAAATATTTTACTTAAATTAAAAGTCCAAAATAAAAAAGGGTTGTATATGATAAATTACAGGGATGAAATTTTACGTTTGAAAGAGGAAAAAAATGCTGTAATTTTAGCTCATTTTTATCAAGAAGGTGAAATACAAGACATTGCAGATTTTATTGGTGATAGTCTTGAATTATCAAGGAAGGCTGCTAATACAAATGCTGATATAATTGTTTTTTGCGGTGTTCATTTTATGGCAGAAGTTGCCAAAATATTAAATCCGAGTAAAAAGGTTTTGTTGCCTGATTTAGAAGCTGGTTGTTCATTAGCTGATAGTTGTCCAGCTGATAAATTTTCTGAATTTAAAAAAAATTATCCAGATCATATTGCGGTTATGTATATTAATTGTACGGCTGAAACTAAAGCAGTTAGTGATATAATTTGTACTTCTTCTAATGCAGAAAAAATTATTAATTCATTGCCAAAAGATCAAAAAATAATTTTTGGTCCTGATAAAAATTTAGGAAATTATATAGCTAAAAAGACTGGAAGGGAGATGGTTATTTGGGATGGTGCTTGTATTGTACACGAACATTTCAATGAAAAGTTAATTCTCGAACAACTTTATTCAAATCCCGATGCAAAATTGATTGCACATCCTGAATGTCCGGAAAGTATTTTAATGTATTCGAAATTTATTGGCTCGACATCAAAATTACTTGAATATGTGAAAAACGATGATGCAAAAAAATATATCGTTGCTACTGAACCAGGAATAATTCACCAAATGCAAAAAGCTTGCCCTGATAAAATATTTATTCCTGCAGCAATGGATGAAAAATGTTCGTGCAATAATTGTCCATATATGAAATTGAATACTATGGAAAAAGTATATAAATGTTTATTAAATGAAAGCCCAGAAATTATTATTTCAGAAGAGCTTAGATTAAATGCATTAAAACCAATTCAAAGAATGTTAGAATTAAGTTAGGAGTTGTAAATGTTAAAAAGAATTTTGATGATCAATTTGTTATTGATTTCTTTAGTTTTTGCTTGGGGAGATAAAGGTCATATGCTTATTGCGGAATATGCAATAAGATCACTTCCTGCTGATATGAAATTTTTTCACAAATATATGGGTTACTTTATAGCTCATTCAACTGATCCAGATTATAGAAAAGATAAAATCAAAAACGAAGCAGTGAAACATTTTATTGATATTGATTTTTATCCTAATTATCAAACAGATACTAATATTTACGATTATAATTTTCTTGCTAACAAATATACCAAAGATACTGTTAATAGAATGGGAATATTACCTTGGGCAACACAAGAAACTTATTATAATTTAGTAAAAGCTTTAAAAAGCAACGATACTCTTGCAGCTTTAGTTCTTATTTCCGATTTATGCCATTACGTTGCAGACGGGCATCAGCCGCAGCATACTACTATGAATTACAATGGTCAATTGACTAACCAAAAAGGAATTCATTTTAGATATGAAGTTGATATGTTTGATAAATATGAAGTATTTTGGAGAAATAATTTAAAATTAAATTTACCTAAAAAAATTGATCAACCTTTAAATAAATATATTTTTAATTACATTATTTCAACAAATAAAAATCTTGAAATAGTCCATTCAGCAGATTATAAATTGACAAAAGATAATAAAATTTATAATGAAAATTATTATCAATCATTATTTGAAGCTACCAAAGATGTAACACTATTACAATTACAAAATGCTATAAATAATTTATCTAATTTACTGTATAATGCTTATTTAGAGAGTTTAAAATGAAACGTATTTTAATATTGATTTTGTTAAATTTTTTAGTTTATGGTTGGGGCTCAGAAGGGCACAGAGCTATTGGTTCTAATTCGGTTAATTATTTTAATCAAGGAATTAATAATTTAAAATCTTGGCAGTCTTATTTGTATAACCATTCATCAGATCCGGATTATAGAAAAAATCAAGATCCAACAGAAGGGCAAAAACATTTTATTGATATTGATGAAATACCTGAGTTCCTAACGTATAAGTATTTAATTACTAGAAGTTTAGACTCATTAAAGAATAAATATAATTATACTGATTATCAAATTTCACAAATTGGTATACTACCTTGGGCAATAAATGCAACATACGATTCATTAGTAAAGTATTTTAAATTAAACGATTTGAATAAGGCTCAATATTTTGCAGCGGATATTTCCCATTATATTGCAGATGCGCATATGCCACTTCATATAACAAAGAATTATGATGGGCAATATACATCTCAAAAAGGTATACATTCAAGATATGAATCTACAATGATAAGTTATTATAGTAGTCAAATTAAGTTTTATCCAATAGAAACATCTTCAATAAATAATATTAAAAATTATACATTCAGCTACATTTTCGAAAATTATAAATATATAGATTCACTATTGCAAGCCGATTTGTATGCTAAAAGTTTTGATGCAAGTTATGGCAATATTTATTATACAACACTATGGAGCAAAACGTCTAATTTTACAACTAAGTTATGGAATTTAGCAGCTCAGAGAATTGCAGAATATATATACACAGCGTATCAACATAGTATTTTATCAACGGAGAATAAAGAAGAAATAAAAGATTTTGTAATATTTCCACCCTATCCAAATCCATTTAATCCACAAACAAATATATCTTTTATAAATATTAAAAGTTCATTTGTTTCAATTAAGATTTATGATTTAACAGGAAGGGAAATATTAAAATTATATGAAGGGAATTTAAATCCAGGTTATCATAATTTTGTAGTAGATGGTAGTAATATTTCATCAAGTATAATTTTTTTTAATATTCAAATTGATAGGAAATATTATACAGGTAAATTATTATTATTAAAATAGGATAGAATATGAAACTCAGAAGATCAATTTTATCTGTACCAGGCCATATTCAAAAAATGCACCATAAGGCTGCAAATTCAAATACAGATTCATTAATTTTAGATCTTGAAGATAGTGTGCCGTTAAATGATAAAGAGTTAGCACGAAAAACTATTGTAGACTCATTAAAAATTATTGATTTTGGGAATAAATTTATTCATCTTAGGATTAATAGTATTGAAAACCATTTTAGTTATAAAGATCTATTAGAAATCATACCTGAAGTAGGGGATAAAATAGATTCGATATTATTACCTAAAGTTGATACCGAAAAAGATGTATATTTTGTACAAACCTTATTAGAACAATTAAAAGAAGAATATAAAATCGATAAAACTATAAATATTTCTATTTCAATAGAAAGTGCCGCAGGATTAGAAAATATTTCTACTATAGTAAAAACATCTAACTTAATTGATTCAATTCATTTTGGTATTGCTGATTATTCGTCATCAATTGGAGCCAAAATTATTTCAATTTCTGGGCACGGGGAAAATGAAGAAAATATATATCCGGGTCATAGGTGGGCATATGTTCATTCAAAAATAGTAAATACTGCAAAAGCATATAATCTTCTTGCATTTGATGCACCATTTGGTAATTTTAAAGATCCTGAAGGATTGAAGAAATCAGCACAAATAGCCTTAGCATTAGGGTTTGATGGGAAATGGGCAATACATCCAGAGCAAATAGAAATCATAAATAATATATTTACACCGCAAGAAGAAGAAATTACACGTGCAAAAATGGTAATTGAAGCATTAGAAGAAGCTAAACGCAATGGTAAAGGTGCTGTTTCAATAGATGGCAGAATGGTTGATCATGCTACTATCAGATTGGCAAAAGTCACTTTAGAAAAGGCAAAAATAATAGAAATGATGTAAAAAAATCTTATTATTAGCTCAGACAGTATAAGCATAGCCCCTTGCGGCTTGTGGCAAGCCGCAAGGGGCAGCGGGCCGAAGGCCCGCTAAAAATTTTGCCACCATTTTAAAAGGTGGCAAAAAAAATGTAGAGTGGCATTAATATGCCACAATAGTGGCACGAATTTTCCACGCGGTGGCAAAAATTAATGTAGAGTAGCATCGATATGCCACTCGGTGGCACGGAAATTTCCACGTTGTGGCAAAAATAAATGTAATGTGGCATTGATATGCCGTGTGGTGGCAGGAAAAAATTGCCACCTTGGCAAAATGTGGCACGTAAATTTAAAAGGTGGCAATTATATCGTATATCCTATATAATTGCCACCATTATTTTTTTGCAAGAATTGCAAAAAAACGCACAACTTCTGTTGTGCGGCACGCTTACACCGTCTGAGCAATAGGAAATAAAAAAAGCAAGCTCGCTTGCGCTCGCCTGCTATTGTACGATTTTTTTTAATTAGTTTCAATTTATAAATATCAGAAATTTTCGTATCTTACTTTACCATTGATTATTGTCATTTGAACATTATAATTTTTATCCATAACAACAATATCAGCTACCTTACCAGCTTGTAAAATACCACGTTTAATCCCAATCACTTTTGCACCGTTTAAAGATGCCATTCTGACAGCATCTGTCAATTTTGCGCCGACTTCTTCAACCATATTACGAATTGCTTTATTTAATGTTAAAGTACTACCTGCAAGTGTACCATCTTCCAGAAGGGCCATTTCATTTTTAACTATTACTTTTTGATCTGAAAATTCAGTTTCACCTTCGTGCATACCGCCAGCTCTAATTGAATCTGTAATTAGAATTATTCCGTTAGCTTTTTTAAATCTATACAACATTTCCATTGTTGCAGGATGAACGTGGTAAGTATCAGCAATAAGCTCAATTTTTAATTCATCACGGAGTAGGGCAGCAAGTATAATACCCGGTTTTCTGTGTTCAAAAGGTCTCATAGCATTAAACATATGTGTAACATGAGCCGCACCATTATCAATAGCATGCTCGCAATCTTCGTAAGTGGCCATAGAGTGACCAATAGAAATAACAACTCCGCATCTTGTAGCCTCTCGTATTACATCAATAGCACCAGGTAATTCAGGAGCAATAGTCATTAATTTGATATGACCACGTGAAGCTTCCCACATATCATACCACGATTCAACTGTTGGTTTCCAAAGATAACTTTCATTCATTGCACCTTTCAAAACAGGATTTAAATATGGACCTTCTAAGTGTATACCTCTAATATTAGTATCAGGATTTTTTTCGATATAATCTGCGAGAAGTTTAATATCGGCAATTAACCTATCGTGCGGTTTTGCATGTAATGATGCTAACATGGAAGTTGAACCATACTTAATAAAATATTCGCTTATCAATCTTATGCTTTCTTCATTTTCATCAGAAAAACCTCTACCACCAGCTCCGCCATGTACAAGTAAATCAACAAACCCGGGAGTAATCATACTCCCACTCACATCATAAACTTTACATCCATCAGGTATTCTTACATCTTCAACCTTACCCATTTCATAGATAAGATTGCTCTCAATAACTATGGCCCCTTTTTTAATAACCCGGAATGGAGTTACAATACTTCCCCCGACTAATGCAAAAAAGTTACTCATTTTATCCCCCGATTATTTATTAATAATTATTAACTATTCCATCCATAAATTTAATAGTTTTTATTATATCATCAGAATTAAAGATAGATGAACCAGCAACGAAAATATCACAACCGGCATCTGAAACTTCTTTAATATTATCTATACCAATTCCACCATCAACTTGAATTTTATAATTATAACCATATTTATTTCTTAATTCGTTCAACTCTATAATTTTATTTAATGAATTTTTTATAAATTTTTGACCACCAAAACCAGGATTTACTGACATAATAAGGATTAAATCAAGCTCTTCAAATAACTCATTTAAAGTATAAACTGGTGTTGCTGGATTTAAAGCTACACCTGCTTTAATTCTCAAAGATTTAATATTTTGAATGGTTCTATGCAAATGATATACGCTTTCTTGGTGTACAGTAATATATTCAACTCCAGCTTCAGCAAAACTTTCAAGATAAAAATCTGGATTTGTGACCATCAGATGAGCATCTAAAGATAATTTTGTTATTTTTGAAATTTGCTTAATAATAAAAGGACCAAAAGTCAGATTTGGTACAAAATGGCCATCCATTATATCACAATGTATTAATTTAGCATTTCCTTCTTCACACATTTGCAATTGTTCTTTAATTCTGGTAAAATCAGCAGATAAAATAGAAGGAGCGATTATTTTTTCCATAATATTTCTTCTTTTTAATTTTCTTTTAATAAAACAGTTTCTTTAGTTACAAATACATCAACTTTAGTATTTGTATATACAATGTTTCCTCTTGTTGGATATTGGTCAACAACAGTGTTTGGCATTAGGGAAATTGATGGAACATAAGATATTTTTCCTAATTTCAAATTATTATCTTCTAAAATAGTTTTTACTTGATTTAAATTTTTACCAACTAAATCAGGAACACGGACTTTATTAGGCTCTAAAATTTCTTCATCTGATTTATCTATTTTAGTTGTGATTGTTAAATCTATTTTTTCACCTTGTGCCAATTGTGTTCCTTCAATATAATTTTGTGTTATAATTGTATTTGGAGGATAATCATTTGATGGGAATGTATCTACTTTTCCTAATTTTAATCCTAAACTTTCTATTTCTAACTCTACATCTCTAATATTCCTTCCTCTAAAATCTGGTACAGTTATAAGTTTCACTCCACTTGATAAGTAAATATATATTTTTCTGCCTTCTTTAACCAAAGAGCCAGCTTTCGGTTTTTGATAAGCAATTATATTTTTGGGGAATCTTTCATCATATTTATAACCTGCTATTTTATAGTTAAATCCCATATCTTTAATAATTTTTAATGCATCTTCCGGTTTTTTTCCAACCAAATTTGGGACTTTTACTTCACTTCCAGCAGTCAATAACGGCATAATAATCCAATTAAAAACAATAAATAATGATATAAAAATAATAAATGAAATACTTATTTTTTTTAGTTTAGGGTTCATTAGAAACACTCATTTATTTTGTATCTTAAAAAAAACTATCATAAGTAAAGCACTAAAAATTCCTAGAGATGAAATAACAACAAAAACTAAATTAGGCTGTGATGATACTTTAAAGATTTCATATACATAACCACCTAAGCTACCACCAAACGCCCATCCTATAGCTATTGGTAAAAAAGCAAATCCTTGATAAAGTGCTATTTGTCCATTAGGAGCAATTTTACTTATATATTCATAATATTTTGGTGCTTGAATTTGTTCACCAATTGAATGAATTACAAGCATTACGATAATTGTAAAAATTGATGGTTGTAATACAATTATTAACCAACTTAGCCCTGATATTAAAAATCCTATAATAATTGACGGTTTTGCTGATAACTTTGATGTAATAAACGATATAACTAATTGTAACAGTATAATAGTAATAGGACCTGTCGATGTTATAAGATCAAAAGGAGCATCCTTACTAATAAAATCTTTTAAATAAAAGGGAATTATAACAAATATTTGCCAGAACATAATCCAGTACAGCGCGAAAATAAACAAAAATATCAAGAATTTAATATTAGCAATTACTTTTACAAAATTATTAAAAATATCTATAAAACTCAAATTATTAGACTCAATTTTGGGATTTTTGTAAAAAATAATTGTGGAAAAAAACATCAAAGTACAGCTAATTCCTGAAACTAAAAAGACATATTGAATTCCGAATTGAGTTCTAAAAAAGAAAGCTATAATAGGTCCTAATGCACCACCAATATTTACTAACCAGTAGTATATTGAATAACCCATTGTTTTGCTTTTTTCAGTTGTTGTATAATTAATTGTCCCTAAAACAGATGGCTTTATAAATGAACCACCTATGGCTGTAAATACCAACAAAAAAAGTACTATAAAAAACAAATTTGTATCATTTGCAAAATTATAAGTAAATCCCAATGTGCTATAACCAATTGAAAGTACAGAAAATGCGAATAAAAATGATTTTCTAAATCCAATTTTATCAATTATTGCCCCTGCAAAAATAGGTAAACCATACAGTAAACCTCCAAAAATAGAACTCAAAGTACCAGCAGAACCCTCTGTAAAATGCAAATAATCCCTTAAATATATACTTAAAACTGCAGCTTGACCATAATAAGCAATACGTTCAAACAGTTCCATAATATTAGCAGTCCAAAATGAAGCTTGGAAATTATCTCTTAAAAAGTTTCTTATTTCAGTAAGCAAAATTTTTTACTCCGTTTTTTAATTCTTATATTTAAAATTTAAATTTATAAGTTTTTTTTCTATA
>Ga0116168_1000580_pt1 | contig 34215 bp, 29 predicted proteins | sample AD_UKC129_MetaG_FD_89795 | JGI IMG/M metagenome (GOLD analysis project Ga0116168, IMG submission 89795) | Active sludge microbial communities of municipal wastewater-treating anaerobic digesters from Canada - AD_UKC129_MetaG | ecosystem: Engineered > Bioreactor > Anaerobic > Digestate | place...
GGGATTAAGAGAGTATGAAGTAATGGATGAACCTATACATCCCATTGCTATAACTCTTTTCCGTGCATTTACATTTAGAAATGCACCTATCTTTGGCAGGTGGGATGTCTATCCGGAGATGGAATTATCACAATGTTTAGGAAAGATGGAGTTTTCTTATGCTATTTATTCCCACAAGGGAACATGGGAAAATGGTGTTATTAGAGAAGCAGAAAAACTAAATGTAGATTTAGAACCTGTTCAAGCAGGTCCTACAAAAGGAGGCTCATTACCCCTATCTCATAGTTTTATCGAAATAGAGGGAAATAATTTGCAGATTAATGCTATAAAAATAGCAGAAGATAAAGAAAAAACATTGATTGTAAGATTTTTTAATCCTTTGGATAAAGAGGTCGTGAGTAATATAAAATTTGGTTTTTCTGTTAAAAGTATATGGATGACCAATTTAAATGAGGAACCTATTGAAAAAATCTCAGAAAATAAACAATCCATCGAAATTAAAGTTAAACCGAAAAAGATAATTACATTAGCAATTGAATTTGAATAGAAATATTATCCAACTTCTACTTTCTCAGAAAGATTTAAGCAGTTCAAGATTTCTTCTTCCTTAGGTTCTACAGTAACGGGCTGTTCAGCGACTGCGATAGCATTGTCCGGGTCTTTTAATCCATGTCCCGTTAGTATGCAAACAATTTGTAGTTTATCACCGGCAAAAGGCTTTTTATCATCAAAATAACCGTTTTCCGCAAGTTTAATAACACCCGCAATACTTGCAGCACTTGCCGGTTCTGCAAAGACCCCTTCTGTCCGTGCTAATAATTTGTAAGCATTACGAATTTGTTGGTCAGTAACCATTCCAATAACCCCACCTGACTCATCTCTTGCGTTTTCGGCACCTTTCCAACTTGCAGGATTTCCTATACGAATTGCCGTTGCGAATGTTTGAGGATTTTCAACAGGATGTCCCAAAACGATGGGAGCCGAACCCGATGCTTGAAATCCTAACATTTTGGGTAAATTTTTTGCTCTTCCCGCTTGATAATATTCCTTATATCCCTTCCAATAGGCTGTTATATTTCCTGCATTACCTACGGGCATACATTGGAAATCAGGAGCCAAACCGTTAAACGAATCAACTATTTCAAAGGCACCTGTTTTTTGTCCTTCAATACGATAAGGATTTACAGAATTTACAAGAGCAATGGGATGGTCATTACATATTTTGCGGACTAACCGTAAGGCATCATCAAAATTTCCTTTTATTTGTATAACTTTTGCTCCATGTATCATTGCTTGTGATAATTTACCCAAAGCAATTTTCCCCTCAGGAATAAGAACGGCACATTGAAGACCTGCCCGAGCCGAATACGCCGCTGCAGATGCGGATGTATTTCCTGTGGAGGCACACATAACTACTTTATACCCTTCTTCCTTTGCTTTTGTTACAGCTACCGTCATGCCTCTATCTTTAAAAGAACCTGTTGGATTCAAGCCCTCATACTTTAACCATATATTTATACGAGGATGTATTGCAGAACTTAGTGCAGGAGCCAGTATTAAAGGGGTACCTCCTTCATTTAAAGTTACAATAGGCGTATTAATTCCTACAGGTAAAAATTCACGATAGCGTTCAATTAAACCGATATTTTGCATATAATTACTCCATTCTATATTTATTGTAATACTCTTATTACATGTGTTGGTTCAACAATACAATCTAATGGGTCTATCTCTGCTACGGCACTTTGAAGGCTCGATTCTAATGATTCATGAGTCATAATAATTACATGAACAGGAAGGGCTTTATGGTATGATAAAGTTTCTTTTTGATGGCATGAAGAAATGCTTACTTGATGTTTTCCGAGAATGGTGCATATTTGTCCTAATACGCCCGGATAGTCCTTCGTTGTAAAACGGAGATAATATCGACTCCGAAGTAATCCCATATCTCGGATATTGAGATTGTGATAATAAATAAAAGGTGGCAGGGAAGGGGATTCTTTTCGGTAAGCAAGGTCTAATAAATTACTAATTACAGCCGTTGCTGTAGGAAATCTTCCCGCCCCCTTACCGTAATACAAAGTAGGTCCTGCAGAATCACTTTCGACATATACGGCATTAAATTCATTCCGAACCGATGCTAATAAATGGTTTTGAGGAACAAGAGTAGGATGAACCCGAGCCTCAATTTCACCATTCACTTTGCGAATAATAGCAAGCAGTTTAATAACATATCCCATTTCGTTAGCATAATCAACATCATTATGCGTAACTTTTGTAATTCCCTCTACATAAATTTTATCAAAGGGGACAGGAGTTCCAAAGCACAGACTTGCAAGAATTTGACATTTATGGGCGGTATCAAATCCCTTTATATCTAAATCAGGGGGTGTTTCCGCGTACCCATTTGCTTGTGCTTCTTTTAATACCGGTTCAAAATCCAACCCCTCGTATGTCATTCGACTAAGGATATAATTACATGTCCCATTGACAATTCCATAAATAGACTCTATATGGGTAGTAGATAAAACTTCTTTGAGTGTTTTAATAATTGGAATAACTCCTGCTACTGCCGCTTCATATTTCAACTCTTTTCCTGATTCCTGAGCTATTTTGCATAATTCATCACCATATTTTGCCAATAGCATTTTGTTGGCAGTTACCACATGTTTTCCTGATTTTAAGGCTTTTATAATAAAAGTTTTTGCAGGTTCTAAACCCCCTATCAGTTCGCAGACAACATCGATATCCGGATTGTTTATGAGTGTTTCAATATCGGAAGAAACAGTAACATTACTTAAATCAAAAGGCTTTAATAAATCGGGTTTTATTTCGACAATATGTTTTAATTCTAATTCGGCTCCTGTTTGATTTTTTATGTGTTCATAATGGTTCAAAAGAAGGTGAATAACACCTCCTCCTATGGTGCCTGCACCAATAACACCAATTTTTAATTTCATGAAACAACTCCTCATTCAAAAAAATTATTAATGGTAAAATTATTCTTCCTTAATATTTATTATACATATCGGATTGTCAGGACTAAAAAACTGTCCCTCCTCAATCAGAACCTTTTTCAATATTCCCGATACGGGTGCTGTAATTACATACACTGCTTTATCTGTGCATATTTCCACAAGTTCTACACCTTTTTCGACAGATTGACCTATTTTCAAAAGCCATTGGGATATTTGAACTTTTAAGTTTTGTTCATCAGGTTTTGCTTCTTCCGGAATGTAAACCATGTAATCCATAACTTATTCCTTTTATTCTTTGCACCAGAAATCAGCATGATATGAACTTCTAACTTCGGGACCGGCTATAACTTTTAGTGATAGGTTGTTGTTTGCCCACTCTTCATAAAACTTAAATTCATCGGGTGATATAAAATCAGATACAGGTAATTGTCGAATTGTGGGTTGTAAATATTGACCAATAGTAACTATGGAACAGCCAATACTATCGAGGTCTTTGAGTGTTTGTAAAATTTCATCTCTGGTTTCTGATAAACCAACCATAATACCTGATTTAATCTTTGTTTCTGGGGATATTTCTTTCGCTTTTTTGAGGACATCTAAAGAAACACGATAAGAACATTTCTTATCCCTTACCATAGGGCATAATCGTTCAACAGTTTCAAGATTATGGGAAAAAACATCGGGTTTTGCCTTCAGAATAGTTTTTAAAGAAGAGACATTTCCTTGAAAATCAGATACAAGAACTTCTACTTTTCTTTCAGGAAAAGTCTCTTTAAGTGATATAACAATATCAGAAATATGTTTAGCCCCTCCATCTAACAAGTCATCACGGGTTACCATTGTTAAGATAATATATTTCAGTCCCATGACCTTAACAGCCTTTATTATTTTATCTTTTTCAAAAGGGTCCGGGGGCAAAGGTTGTCCTTTTTTTACTGCACAAAAGGAACATCTCCGAGAACATATATCCCCCAGAAGCAAAAAAGTAGCTGTTTTACGAGACCAGCATTCAGGAAGATTGGGGCATAAAGCACTTTTGCAAACGGTGGCTATCCCTATTTCTTCTAACAGAGAATGGATATGTTTTGTTTCGTTTGTATCAGGAACTTTAAACCTTATCCAATCTGGAAATAATTTTTTTGTATATATTTTGCAATCCATAGGTATGTCCAAGAAATTGAATTGGAAAGAAATTATAACATGAATATGTAAAGATGATAAAATGTTTGATATTTGGTATAATTAATATCCATAATAAAAAAACATTCAAACTCGTCTAAAGGGATTTTATGATGAATAAGGACGAGGAAAAAAAAGAATCAAAAAGTTTGTTTGGAAAACTACGGTTTGGAAATTTAAATGAGGTCTGGTCTGCAAATCGCAAACCTCAAGAAGAGGTTGTAAAACCTCCAGAGAAAATAGAAGAGAAAAAAACTGTAGTTCAACAAGAACCTATTCGTCAGATAGATAAAGAGAACGAATCTGTAAACATTCCAAAACCCCAAAAAACAGGACTTAAAGTTATGGTTATCCCCGAAAATGTTTATATCGAAGGTTCAATTAGAGGTGAATGTGATTCGGAAATATATGGAAAAATTAACGGGAATATTCAGATAAAAGGCAATCTTACATTAGGAAAAACAGCGGAAGTTAAAGGAAGTATCAAAGCAATGTCTGCTTCCATTGATGGAATTGTCGAAGGAAAAATTGAGACTACCAATAATGTAGAAATTGGTCCTAATAGTAAAATTCAAGCCGAATTAATATCTGGACAAAAAATAGTCATTTCTGGACAGGTTAATGGAAGTGTTTGTGCAGAAGTCGGGGTAAAACTTCAACAGTCTGCTAAGTTAAATGGAGATATAATAGCGTTAAAATGGTTTAGCATTCAGGAAGGGGCTATATTTAATGGAAATTGTTCCATGAAACGAAAAGAACAGTCCAAGACCCCTCCGCTGACTGAACAACCTAAAAATATTCAGCAACCCAATCAATCTATTCAGGTCAATCAACAAAATCACCAAACAAAAAAGTGAAATAAGTAAATAGGGGTCTCTATTAACTTTTTCTATATTCCAATCGTATTTATATTAAAATTTAAAATATAGGAAAAAGAAAGGAGAGAAATATGCCGATATATATGTTCCATCCGGCTGATTTATTAATTATTCCCGCTGCAATATTTGCAATCTGGGCTCAACTAAAAGTAAAGAGTACCTACCAAAAATATGCTTCTATACCTACACAGCAAAGAATAACAGGTTTTGATATTGCACGATGGATACTTCAAAGAGAAAACATTAATAATGTTGATGTCGAAGTCACAGAAGGAGAATTAACAGACCATTATGACCCTATAAGTAAAAAAGTTCGTTTATCTGAACCCGTATATTATGGGGATAGTATCGCATCGGTAGGAATTGCTGCCCACGAATTGGGACATGTCATACAGCATACGAGAAGTTATGCTCCTATGCAGGTTCGACAATTTATCTATCCGGTAAGTTCATTGGGTTCAAATCTTGCTTTCCCGTTAATTATATTAGGTATTCTCCTGACCTATTCGGGTGTACATGCACAATGGCTTATCAATGTGGGCATTTACATGTTTTCTTTAGCGGTTCTCTTTACAATCATTACCTTACCTGTTGAGTTCAATGCGAGTAAGAGAGCCGTAAAAATATTGTCTGATGGGAGATTACTTACAGAAGAAGAGTTAGATGGTGTTCGTGCAGTATTAAGTGCAGCTGCATTAACTTATGTTGCTGCGGCCGCAAGTGCAGTATTGCAATTAATCCGACTATTAATTATTTTTAGAGGCCGTGAATGATATTCCTGCGAAAATGCAGAGAAAAAATAACAATTCTTCTTGCAATCCTAATTTTAACGATTATTTCTATTCCTGCAATAGGGGAAAATACTTCAGACTCTATCCGTATCCGTGCTGAAGGATATGCAGAAGGTCCCTCATATATGGTTCGCCAGATGGCGTTAGGAGAAGCACAAAAAAATGCTATAGAACAGTATCTCCGCTCAATGGTATCGGAAGAATATTTGAAATTTTTAAATCCTTTACTTAACAAATCATCTCTCTATATTAAGTCTTTTAAAATCTTAAATGAGAGCACGACAAACGATAAATCTGTTATTGAATTAGATGTAGAAATAAATGATGAACTGATAAATCAAGATGTTACAACTCTATTAATTCCCTATAAAACTGACCTGCCCAAAATATCGGTATTTATACTTGATTTATATACCCAGGATAAAAATCCACAATTTTCAGAGTGTGCAAATTCTTATGATGTTATAGAAAAGAAGCTAACTAACCTTAAATTTACAGTCCAAAAAACAAATGTGGAAACTAATTTCAGTAAAAATGACATAATTCAATTGATAGGAGAGGGTTTAGAAGGAAAAAAAAAGATTGCTATGAGTCAAGATTCGGATATTTTTGTTTTGGGGATAAATCAATATGAAATTATAGGGGATATTTCTAATAATCAAATGCAGAAAATCCGATGTAATACAACTATGGAGTTATTTCGAGTATCTGATGGAAAATTATTAGATGCTTTTACCGTGTTTGCTTCTGTGCAAGGGAAAAATTCTTCAGAAGCACAAAAACAATCCGCGGAAGATTGTGCTTTAAAATCTATACAAAAAATTATTACCTGCTCATTTTTATCAATACTGAATTATCAAAAAAATACAAAAGATGTATTTCTATATTTTGATAATTTTCAAGATAAAAATCTAATTAAAAAAGTTATGGATTATTTAGAAGCCGTTACCTATGGGAGTAAAACAGAACTAATTTTTGAGACACCCAAAAGAACCAAATATGTATTGATGTTTGATGGTCCTATCGTTCATATTGTTGATTCAATTTATAACAATAATCAACTAAAGAATAAAATTATTATTAAAAAAGTGGTAGACCGTGATATCTTTTTGACTAATCCTGATAGCCGTTAATTTCTATGGAGTTCTTTTTCGATAGTTTCGATAACAGTAGGGTCATCAGGTTTTACTTTGGGTTCAAAACGGGCTACTGTTTTTCCATCTTTACCAATGAGAAATTTTGTAAAATTCCATTTAATACTTCCATCAAAAGGAGCATTATCTTTCGATGTAAGGAATTGATATAGGGGACAAATATCGGAACCATCTACAGAGACTTTTTCAAATAAAGGAAATGATATTTTATAGTTTAGATCGCAAAACTTCTTTATTTCTTCATTACTTCCGGGCTCTTGATTCATAAAATTGTTTGCTGGAAATCCAAGAATAACAAATCCACGGTCTTTATATTTCTGATACAAACTTTCTAACTGCTGGTATTGGGGTGTAAAACCGCAACGGGATGCTGTGTTAACTATCATTACAACTTTTCCTTTATATTGTTGTAAATCTACTTCTTGACCGTTTATAGATTTGACTTTAAACTTCAGAGGTGTATCTTGAGACCTCTGTTCTGCGTTTAGACCCTTTTGAGGGAAAAAACTAAGCACAAAGGAAACTATCAAACTAAATACAAATCTGTAAAGTAGGTAAATATTTTTCATTTTTATTTCTCCTAAAAATATTTGTTGTTTATTTTATTCTAACAAATAAATGGTAAAATGTATTTCTAAATAAATAGGGAAAGACAAATAACATCAGTGCAAATATAAATGATAAAATTAAATATAAAAAAAAGGTTGATTATGACTGTTAATAGAAAAACAATCCATTTGATTGGACATGCACACATAGACCCTGTTTGGTTATGGAGATGGACAGAAGGATATACAGAGGTCCGAAGTACTTTTCAAAGTGTAATCAATTTAATGAAAGAATATCCAGAATTTAAGTTTACATCAAGTAGTTCTTGTTTTTATGAATGGATTGAAACAACAGAACCCGAATTATTACAAGAAATTAAGAAAAGAGTTGAAGAAGGAAGATGGGAGATTACAGGTGCTTTTTATGTAGAACCCGATTGCAATATCCCATCAGGAGAATCATTTGTTCGACATGGCTTATATTCTCAGAGATTATTCCAAAGATTGTTTAATAAAAAACCTAAAGTGGCATTTGCCCCTGACAGTTTTGGGCATGCGGGAACTTTGCCTCAAATATTAAGTAAGTTAGGGATAAAATATTATGTCTATATGAGACCTTCTCCAGGAAGAGAGAAAGAATATCCTGAAGGGATAACATTTCAATGGGTTGCTCCCGATAATTCTTATGTAATCGCATCCGTAATCCCTGAAAGTTATGGAGGAGAGTATGAAGAGGTTTTCAAAAAAATCGAAAACATAGAAAAATATACCTATTGGAATAAAAACCAACAAGAATTTCTCTGCTTTTTTGGGGTTTGTAATCATGGAGGAGGTCCCACACGAATAACATTAGAAAACATTAAAAACAAGCAAAAACAGATAAAAGAATATAAATTAAAATTCTCTACTCTTGAGGAATATTTTAATCGGATAATAAAAAATTTAAAAAATATCCCTACAATGAAAGACGAACTTCAACATCATGCAAGAGGTTGTTACAGTGCTCTATCAGAAATAAAAAAATTAAATAGACATTTAGAACACAAAATACTTATGGCAGAACGATTTGCTACGGCAGGATGGCTATTAAAAGAAGCAAAATATCCCGAATCTGTATTTGAGGCAATTTGGAAAGATTTGCTATTCAATCAATTTCATGATATTTTGGCAGGAACAAGTATTAAAGAAGCCTATCAAGACGCAAGAGACCAGTTAGGAGCAGCAAGACATAGAGCAGATGTAATTATCAACCAAACAATGCAAAAAATTGTAAAAAGTATCAATACTCAAGGTAAAGGGAACGCTATTGTTGTTGTAAATCCTCTTGCCTGGCCTGTTAAACAGCCTGTAATTATTTCAGAAATAGTTTCACGCGGTATAAGTAAAGAGAATGGTGGTATTGAACTGGTCAATGATGAACAAACCTGCTGTCCTGTTCAGGCAATACAATCAAGTAGACCGGGTTCAAAGAAATATGTGTTTATTGCAGAGATTCCTTCTATGGGGTATCGGGTTTATTTTGCTCGTCAGGAATGTGAAGAACATAAGGAGATACATAAACTAAAAATTAGACCCCATAATGTTCCTCATCCACCTAATATAGATAAAAACCATTTAGAAAATGATTTCTGGAGTATAGGCTTTGATTGTATTCGGGGAGGGATTTCTCGTTTATATGACAAGACAAATAAAATTGATGTAATTAAAAATTTAGGATTACCTATTCCTTTAGTAGATGCTTCAGATACCTGGAGTCATGATGTGTCCGAGTATCGCGTAGAAGCAGGAAAATTTAATCTTGCAGATATGAAGATTAAAGAAAACGGAGAAGTTCTTGCCAGTATGGTTCAGGAGTTTCAATATAATCGCTCAAGAATAATACAAGAGGTTGTTCTATATAAAGATATCGAAGATATAGATGTTTATTTAAATATACTTTGGTTGGAAGAATATAAAGCACTAAAATGGTTTGTAGAAACAAATATTTTTAATGGAATTGCTGCTTATGAAGTCCCTTATGGTGTTCAAGTTCGTCCTTGTAATGGGGAAGAAGAAGTGGGACAACAATGGATAGATCTATCTGGGAATATTGATGGGAAACCGTATGGATTATCCGTTATTACCGACAGTAATTATGGATATGATACGAAAAATAATATTATACGAGTAACACTATTGCGTAGTCCTGCCTATGCGCATCATGACCCCGAAAGATATACAGCCTCGAATAATTATCCTATCATAGACCAGGGATGGCAAGAAATGCGGATAAGACTTATTCCTCATACAGGTACTTGGAAAGATACGCGAGTAGTTAAATCGGCATGGGAATTTAATGTCCCTTTGATAGCCCAATATGAACATTCTCATCCGGGAAAGAGAGGCCTTCAAGCGACACTATTAGGAACAGAAGCAGAAAACATTCTCATTTCTGTTGTTAAGAAAAGTGAAGAGGGTAAAGACTTAATAATAAGGGCTTATGAAACGTATGGAAAGGAGACATTAACGAACTTACATCTTACCTTTTTACAATTAATGTATCCCCTCAAATTTACTCCTTATGAAATTAAAACAGTTAAGATTAATATCAATACAAAAGAGATATTTGAAACAAATCTTTTGGAAGAGGTAGACGATGGAAAAGATTGAAAAAATAGAAGAAATATGCTTATCTGTTCTTAAGGAAAGTCAAGAGCCATGGGTTCCTTTAGATATGTTAATTCAGAAATGTAAGGAAATGATAGGAGAGGATGAAATAGATGAATCATTAATAGTATCTTTTTTGAAAAATCATTCAGAAGTAAAAACATTTGAACCTTTTCTTCCAAATACACTAGAAATAAAGAGCATATTAGAAGAGAAGGGATTAAAAATACAACCCATTTTTATATTAAAAAAACGTTTACCTGATGAGAAAGCCCTTTTTTCTTGGATGTATCAACATCTGGAAAATTTGTTAAATATGCTTCATAACTTAGAAAAAGAGGCAAAAACAGAAACGAAAAAACAAGAAATCGGTATAGTTATACACAAAACAAAAAATTTGTTAACAAGGCTAAAAAATTTAGCCGATAGAAAAAATAAGTAGAATATGTGGATAATGGGTTGTTTATATGCATTTCTTTTTATGGAGCCAGAATTAATAACACTAAATTTGGTTCCAGTTATACGAGATGTTATCGTTGAAGATATCAGTCATGATAACAAAAAAGATTTAATTGTATTTTCTTCAGAAGAAGATGGGTATGAAAAGAAAATAACAATTTTTTATCAACAGTCAGAGACGCCAAAATTTAATGAAAAATTTTCATTTAGTTTTCAGATAAAGGAGCCATGTTCAGTAATATTTATTACAAAAATAGGAAATGAGCATAATTGTCTTGTTATTGCGAATAGTGAAAATTTGTGTTTGTATAGGTTTAAAGATAATGAAATGGTTTTGGAAAGAACCGTTACATATCCCAATGCTTTTTCCTATAATGCCAAAGAACCTGTAGTTATGCGTGATATGTCCTATGATTTGGATAATGATGGGACAGATGAATGGTTTATTCCCACACCCAGAGGGGTAACAATATTTAAAAATTTTACACCTCTGTCAGAAATAGATTTCCATATATTTCATGAAATATATTCCGGAAATAATATGACCCTTTTTTATCAATTTCCAGTAATATATCCCTTAAAGAAAAGCCAAGAAAATCCAAAACCTGTGGCTTTTCTGGGGGATAAGGAAATAGTATTTGCCTATGGAGAAAATTGGAAATTAACAAAAACAATAAAGATAGACCGAAAAAATCCAGAAAAATGGGATTCGACATACAGATTAGGAGATATAAATAATGATGGATTTCCTGATATTTTGTTTACGGAAACACAAGGAACGATAAATTTGAGGACAACACTTTATATTTACATATCAGAAGGGGAGTATCAATATCCAGCAAATCCCCAGTTTGAGTATACGATAAAAGGTGCCGTTTCTTTGCCTATTATGAAAGATATAAATAACAACAATAAAGATGATTTAATACTTTTTAATATTCCTTTAGGTTTAACAAATTTTATAAATTTCTTTTTAAGGGGTAAAATGTCTGTAGAAACAAAGGTATTTCTATCAGATAGCAATTCCCTGCCTTTGAAACCTGATTATCAAACAACCATGACAATGGATGCCCCAGATGGAAAAGACCAGATTGCCTATGCCATAGATGACTTTTCAGGTGATGGAATTCTTGATATTGCCTATGGACAGTCTCATAATACAATACAAATCAACATAGGTCTGCAAGAAGGAAATTTAAAAACGAAACAATGGACAAAAGTTAATATACCTGCATTCGGTATTATAAGAACAAGTTATATAAATGATAATAAGAGTAAAGATATAATTATATACCGACCCACAGGTGAAAATAAGGAACGAGTAGATATAATCCTTTTTTAAAAGTTAAAAAATAAATAATTGACAGGGTATAAATATGGATTTGTTTGATAGTCCATTAGAGAAAGAAAGAGAAAGATACGAATATCTTTGTAAAGAAATAGAAAAACATAACGAGCTTTATTATGTACATGCGTCACCAGAAATATCTGATTATGAATATGATATGTTGATGAAAGAATTGGAGGAAATTGAGAGAAAATATCCCCAATTTAGAACGCCCTATTCGCCCACACAAAGAGTTGGGGGAAAAGTTATAGATGAATTTAAATCAGTGGAACATTCTGTTCCAATGCTTTCAATAGATAATACATATAATGAGGGAGAAATAAAAGAGTTTAATAATCGTATCAGGAGAACTCTGGATATTGAAGGAGATATTGGTTATGTGGTTGAGTTAAAAATTGATGGAGTAGCTGTTGCTATAAGATATAGTAATCGTATTTTTTCACAGGCTGTTACAAGGGGGGATGGTTTTCGAGGAGATGATATAACAGAAAATGCTCGAACAATAAAGTCTATACCTCTCCGTTTATCAGATACAGCCCCCAATTCACTGGAAGTTCGTGGGGAAATATTTATGATGAATAAAGAGTTAGAAAGGTTAAATCAAATTCGAGAAGAACTTGGAGAAGAGCCTTTTCGTAATCCGAGAAATACAACAGCAGGAACATTGAAGCAGAAAGACCCGCGACAGGTAGCACAAAGAAGACTCAGTGCCTTTTTTTACGAGGTCATATTAGATGAAACAAACAAAAATCTTATCAAAACACATACAGATACATTGAACTTTTTGAAAGAATGGGGATTTCCAGTAAATCCGCACTGGAAAGCATGTAAGAACATAGAAGAAGTTATCGAGTATTGTAATTCATGGCGAGAGAAACGATATTCTCTGGAATATGAAATTGATGGAATGGTAATAAAGGTAAATGAGCATGCCATCCGTGATAAATTAGGAACAACAAGTAAATCACCTCGCTGGATAATTGCATATAAATTCCCTGCGGAAACTGCAAGGACAAAATTGCTAAATATAAAAATACAGGTAGGAAAGACAGGCGCATTAACGCCTGTTGCAGAAATGGAACCTGTTCCCCTTGCTGGAACTATAGTAAAAAGAGCGACATTACATAATTTTGAAGAATTAGAAAGGAAGGACATTCGGATTGGGGACACTGTCGAGATACAAAAGGCAGGGGAGATAATTCCTCAAGTCATAAGACCTATTATTGAATTGCGTCCGCCCGAAGCCCAACCTTTCCCCTTGCCAGAACTATGTCCTGTATGCGGTAGCAAGGTTCAAAAAGACCCTGAAGGTGTTTTTTATCGATGCCTAAGTGCCGATTGTCCAGCCCAGTTAAAACAAAAAATACAACATTATGCACAACGAAGAGCCATGGATATTGAAGGCTTGGGACCTGCATTAGTAGAACAATTAGTGGACAAAGGGTTAGTAAAAAATATTGCAGATTTATATCGTTTAACAAAAGAACAATTAGTGCAATTAGAAAGAATGGGCAATAAATCTGCGGATAATCTCATAAACGCTATACAGGAAAGTAAAAATAGGCCTTTAAACGCTTTATTATATGGTTTGGGTATCCGACATGTGGGACAACACTTGGCAGAGATACTCGCAAACCAATTTAGAAATATAGATGATTTAATGAATGTGGAAATAGAAAAACTAAAAGAGATAAGTGAAGTAGGACCTGTTGTAGCAAGAAGTATTAAAGATTTCTTTTCTACAAAGGCGAATATAGAATTGATAGAGGATTTAAAAAAGTTAGGTGTAAGAACTTATGAAACAGGTGAAAATACAGGGACAGTAAAAAATATTTTGGATGGAAAAACTTTTGTAGTAACTGGAACACTAAAAAATTATACTCGTGACCAGATTGAACAACAAATAAAACAATTAGGGGGCAAGGTTACTTCTTCTGTAAGTAAAAATACAGATTTTGTTCTGGTTGGAGAAAATCCTGGAACAAAATATGAAAAAGCAAAACAATTGGGAGTGAAAACGATTACAGAAATAGAATTTGTGGATATGATAAAAGAGGGTATCTAATGAAAACCTTAAATATAAAATCACCTCAAATTATCAATGCTCAAACAGGGAAGAAATTGTATGAAGAGGCAAAAAAACTCAGCGATAAAAAAACAGAAAAAATTATTTTTGATTTAGAAGATACTGAAAGTATAGATATATTAGGTTGTGCCTGGCTTCTTCGTATTGCAGAAGAATGTAAAAAATATAAAGTTTCTTTTTCATGGATAGGAGCCAACGAAAAAGTTGCGGAGATGCTGGCTGTTGTTTCCCCTGCATTTGAATATAAAGAAGAAAAGAAATTACAGAAGGACATTATTTTTACAAAATTATCAGGCGAATTTGAAGGTGTTCTTCAAGAAATAAAAGATTTTATAAATCTTTGTATAGATGCTATTTACTGGACCATTTTGGCTCCTTTAACGGGTAAAAAATTTAGATGGGGATTATTTATTGAAGAAATCTATGAGATGGGGGTCCGTGCTGTTCGTATTGTTTGTTTGATGAATTTTTTATTAGGTTTAATTATTGCTATGCTTTCTTCTGCACAGGTAGCCAGTTTTGGTTTAAGCATATATGTAGCCAACCTTATCATGATAGGTTTTGCCCGCGAACTTGCCGCTATAATGACCGCAACAGTAGTATCAGCAAGGACAGGTGCTGCTATTGCTGCTGAAATATCAACAATGAAGGTTCAGGAAGAGATTGACGCACTTCGAGGAATGGGAATTAATGTAACCCAGTATTTGGTTGCCCCTAAAATGTTAGCTCTTTTAATAGTCTTGCCTTGTCTTTCTGTTTTAGGTCTTATCTTTGGATTATTAGGAGGTTCTGCATGGGGAATATTTATTTTGGACTTCAATGCTTCTGTATGGTTTAGACAGACTGTAAACTCTGCCCATTTTAACGACCTTTTACAGGGAATATTAAAGACTTTCGTATTTGCTGTTTTTATCGTTTTAATTGGGTGTCATAATGGTTTTCGTGTGTCCGGAGGTTCAAGAGGAGTTGGTTTAATGACCACCCGTGCTGTTGTTATGGATGTATTTATGCTAATTGCGGTAGATATTATTTTTGCAACTATATTTTATTATCTAATATAAAAGGGGAAAATAGTGTCAAAAGAAGTTATATTGAAAGTAGAATCACTTCAAGTGCAATATGGAGACAGAATCATCTTAAAGGATGTATCCTTTGAAGTGTATCAAGGGGAAATATTTTTAATAGTAGGGGGTAGTGGTTGTGGGAAAACAACATTGTTAAAGGCAATATGTGGTTTATTAAAACCTACAAATGGCAATGTATATATTCAAGGACAAAATATAACCCTATTGGATGAAGAAGAATTACAAAAGGTGCAACAGAATATCGGTATTGCTTTCCAATCAAGCGGCTTGATTAATTCCATTACAATTGGTGAAAATGTGGCTTTACCGCTTCGAGAATATGGTTTGGTTGATACCAAAATTCTTAATGAAGTAGTTCGAATAAAGTTAAGTTTGGTTGGATTGGCTGGAATTGAAGATAGGATGCCTGAAGAATTATCCGGAGGAATGAAAAAAAGAGCAGGATTGGCACGTGCATTAGCATTAGACCCTCCGTTAGTATTTTTTGATGAACCTTCTGCGGGTTTAGACCCTATTATTGCCTGTGAATTAGATGAATTAATTATAAATTTAAGAAACCTTTTAGGAATAACTTTTATTATAGTAAGTCATGAACTTGAGTCTATTAAAAAAATTGCAGACCGTGTTCTAATGCTTGATGAAGGGCATGCAATTTTTTGTGGTACTATAGAAGAAGTAAAATATACTTCTATACCCAAAGTAAAACAATTCTTTGAAAGAAAACCTAATGAACAAAAATATGCGTTTATTCATTAAAAATTATTTCTCATATAATAAATCACAAGGGTAGAACAGTGGCTACACGAAAACAAAAATTTCAAGTATTTGTATTTCTTTTTATATGTTTGCTAATAACCTTGCTCATTGTCTATTTTGTGTCGGGTCAATATAGTAATTATGGTGTTAGATACTGGATTGAATTTGATGAGTCCGTATTAGGTGTATATGAGGGAGGGATTGTTGAATATTTAGGTGTGCCAATCGGTAAAGTAGAGGAAATTAGAGTAAGTTCGGAAGGTAAACCGATTATTGTAATTAACATAGACAGTAAAAAGGTAACTCTACATGAAGGAGTTGAAGCCAATATAGTAATTTATAGCCTTGCAGCAGGAACAATGGCTATTTCCCTAAGTGGTGGGAATCCTCAATCTCCCGTACTTCCCCCAGGAAGTAAAATACCAGCGCGTCGTTCTACTATTTCAGCAGTAAGTTCAAGAATTGAAGAACTGATGGATGACCTGAAAAATATATTAGATTCTGTAAAAACGGGTCTGGAAGGTATAGAATCAGGAGATATAACAGAGATAACGAAAAAGGTAGATAGAGTATTAGAAAAGGGAGAAACACTGTTAGATGATTTGCAAAAAACTGTCAAAAATATTAATACAACAATAGAAAAAATAGAACCTCAGATAAGCAAAACAATGGATACGGGAGAACAGACTGTTAATCAAATAAAACAATTATCTGAAAAAGCGGATAAACTTGTTACAGTTATCACAGACAAAGCAGAACAATTGGATATTCAAAAAACACAGGACAATGTAAACTCTGCATTAGAGGAAATAAAAAATCTATCCAAAAATGTTGATGGCTTGGTCAATGAGTTAAAGAATATTACGAATACAGCCTCTTATAAAGCAGATAACATAGAGTTTTCGTTTCAAAAAACTTTACAGGAGATTAATTATACATTGGAATCACTGAGAAATTTACTTGAATCTATTCGCAAAAATCCTTCTTCTATTATAAGAGGTAAGGCATCAGACAAGGAGGGAAGATAAATATGAAAGAAAGAATTATTATCAGTACTTTTATAATAAGCCTGTTTTCAATGGGGTTTTGGGGATGTTTGACACCCGTAAAAACAGAGTATTTAGTAAAATACTATATCAATCCCAGTATAACGGAAATGAAAGGAGAGTATACCGGGTTAGTTCTTGCAATACGAGGGTTGGAAAATGCAAGGTCAATTACAAATTTTGTAACCTTTTTAGAACAGGGAAAAATTTATTATAGAGAAGGATTAGAATGGGCAGAACATCCCGTTGAAGTTGTGGAAAGATTATTAATTAAATCTATTGAAAAAACCGGTAGATTTCAGGATGTATCAAACAGTATAGAAGTTAAAAATCCAGATTTAATTTTAACGGGGGAAATAGAACAATTTTACTGTGTAAGAGAAAATAATTCAGAAAAAGTTGTTGTGTCCATAAATATAAGAATTAGGGATGCAAAAACAAGTAAGATAGTATTCAATAAAGCATTTGTAGTGGAAGAACAGTTTGATAAAGAAAAAGAACAAATTAATGATGCAATGAACAACGCTTTGTCAGAATTATCCCAGCAGATACAAAAAGAAATCAATAAAGCGGATTTTAAATAGAATATAATCGAATATTTTTTTGTTTTATTTATAAGACAAAATAACTGTTTGAGATAGAAAGAATTAAAATGCTTTTTATATATAATTTCATATATATCCTTAGTGAAATGGCTCCTTATCTGCTATTTGGATTTTTAGTAGCTGGGATTCTATCACAAATTATTCCAACATCTTGGGTTCAAAGACATCTTGCTGGTAAAGGTTATTCACCTATCATAAAAAGTGCCATGATAGGAGTTCCTTTACCCTTATGTTCCTGCGGAGTAATTCCTGTGATGGCTTCCCTAAGAAAGCAGGGTGCTAATGTTCCAGCAATGTTATCCTTCATCTTATCTACTCCCCAAACAGGTGTGGATTCTATACTGGCTACCTATGCTTTGTTGGGTTTACCCATGGCAATATACCGACCTTTCATAGCGTTAGTAACAGCCCTTTTAGGAGGTTCTGTTTACTATTGGACAAGTAAAAAAGAAATAGAACAGGAAACCGATGAATTGAAAAAAAATAACGGTATAAACAATAATGATATAAGTATTAATAAAAGAAATATATTTCATCTCATTTCTGAAAGTATTCACTATGGTTTTATAACATTACCCCATGAAATTTCTCGAACACTTATTTTCGGTATCCTTATAGCCAGTATAATAACCACCTTTATACCTCCTGGTATTATTACCAATTTTATGAATATCGGAATATTGCAAATATTTATAGCGATAATCGTGGGTATTCCTATTTATGTTTGTGCGACAGCATCTATTCCTGTTGCTTTGAGTCTTATTTATTTAGGTGCAACTCCTGGGTCGGCTCTTGCCTTTCTTATAGCAGGACCCGCAACAAATATTGCAACAATTTCCGTGGTTAAGCAGTTTTTAGGCAAGAAAGCGGTAATTATATATATACTGACTATGATATTCTCTGCTCTATTCTTTGGTATAACCTTCGATTATTTAGTTAATATATACCCATTTTTTGATATTTCCCATGTAGCACATATTCAACATTCGCATGGAGTATTTTATAGTCCTATCAAGGTATCGTCATTATTGTTATTTGTTCTCATATTAGTATTAGGTCTCCTGAATATAGACCCATGGATGTATATGAAAAAAGAGACAAAAGAAGTACCACACACAGATAGATATATGAAAATAAGAATCAATGGTATGACATGCAATCATTGTGCACAACGAATTACAACATTAATAAAAAATATTTCAAATGTTGTAGATATTAATGTATCCCTTGAAGATAAAACAGCAATTATTTATGGAAATCCCTCTTTTGAAGAAATTAAACAGGTACTCAATACAGAAGGGTATTCCGCAGAGATAATTGAAAATAAGATATTATGTAATTGCAATTGTCAATAAATAAAGGGTTTTTATCTTACTTCTAAAATATTTGGCGGAAGTTCTTGCAATAGAGATTTAACACCACTTTGAAAACTATTATTAATGGTTTCTTTAATAACAATATTTGAGATTTCGTTATTTATCAGGTTTAAGGAATTTATTAAATCAAAATTAGGATACTTTCCAGAAAAATTCTTGGCACTTTCTAATAATTGTCCTTTCAGTTCTTGAATTCTTGCATTGACAATACGAATCCCTTTATTTTTTTGTTGATTTTCTAACGGGAATTCATCAGATACTTCATCATAAGTAGCTAAGGCTTGCCTTAAAAGAACAATAGATTCAGCAATTCTTCCAGTTAAAGCCTCTTGTTCTGCTGTGGTTTGTAATTTTTCTGCTCTTTCTAATGCTTCTTTCATTTGTGCTAATCGTGCATCCCGTTCTTTTATATTACGCTCTGCCTCCAGTCGTAATCTTTCAGCATCTGGATGTAATGGGTCTGCTGAAATAGCATTATTAAATAATTCTAAGGCTTCCTCTAATTTTTTTGTTTCCAGGGCTTTATTCCCTTTTTCTACATAGAAATCCGCTATTTTCCTTGAAATATCTTTACGATTGGGATTTAAAGCCAGAGCATTTTTGTATAACTCAATTGCAATTTCATTAATATTCATTCCGATAAGAACATCGGCTATTTGAATATACATATCTTCTGTAAAAGGTACCAAATCATTAAGTTTTTGGATATTGGCTTTTATCTCTTCTACATTTCCTCTTTTCGCATAGAAAAGTCCACCTTGCAGGGCATAATCCTTAAGGGTAATCTCACTTACATTGCTTACGACCTGTCCTGGAACTAAAATACTAAACCACACATCTGCCACAGCATTTAATGATATACTTACACACTCAGAAAGAGTAGTAGATGCAGTTCCCTTAAAACCGATATTGGATTTATATTCCTGTTCAAATATCTTATCCCTTGATAAAATTTGTCGTTTGAGTTGTGCAAAATATACAGAAGGGTTTACCTTTTGACGGGGTGTTGTTCGCAATGAGACATTTTCTATCATTTTTTCAACATCAGAATTATAAAGAATTCGTATGGTAGCATCCGCATTCTGTAGGGGAGAGGTTGCTTGGGCTGTAAGTTTCCCCAAAACACCAAGACGGAAAGCATAATAAGGGTCTATTTTTTTCGGCTTTACTGCAATTAATAAATTCATCTCTGCCTCGATAGCTTGAATAGGGTCTGTTTTTGCAGCAGGAATTATCATATAAAAAGTTTCGTCTGTGATAGCTACTCCGTTTTTAATTTCATTTTCCAGTTTCTTTAGCGATGCATTTAATTCTTTGTCAATTAGATGTATTGCATTATTTACTATCGAAATCTGAGAGGTAGGTCCCCATGAATAGGCTGTAAACGAGATAAGAAGGAAAAAGATTGTAAAGAGAAAGTTATATATTGTTTTCTTCATAACGGTACAATCCTTATTGTGTTGTAGCATTCGTTTGAGATGGTGTTGGATTATTTACAAGGGTTTGTTCTATTTGTTCAATTAAAACTTCGATTTCCGCAGTTGAATAATTGGGAATTGTATTTTTTACAATCTGTATATATGATTTTAAATGTTTTAAGCCTTCGGAAAGGACCCCTCTTTGAATATAAAGCAAACCATTTTCTAAATAAGCCGGTGCATAGTTCGGGTCTTTTTGAATTGCATTTGCAAAGCATTGTTGAGCAAAAGTGGGGTCATTATTAGCTAATGCAATTCTCCCTTCAATAAGGTAGCAACGAGGGCTTTGTTGTCCTTTATTCTTTATATTTTGTATCAACTCAGTCGCTTTGGTTACATTATCTTGGTGAAAATATATTAATGCCAGGTCTAATGAGGCGTCATTGGAATAATTTCCTTCTGAATTTTTAATTTTTTCTAATTCTATAATGGCTTCTGTAGTAAGTCCCGAATTAAGTAAGGCCAATGCGTATAAATAGTTAAGTACGGCTGGAATTTTTTCCCTATTTGTTAAGGACTGCAATAATTGCAAACTTTTATTCGTATCACCAGATTTTAATATCTGACATGCAAGAAAAGCCTTTTCCGCATCACTTAATTCTTGGATATTTGTCTGAATGGTTTCGAGATATTTTTGCTTATTTTGTTCATCTTTCATCTTTTCAGACAAAATCAAAAGAAGTAAAGCGGTTTTGGGAGATACATCTGCAATCTTTGTTAGATTCAATACCTCATTATAGTTCCCTTGAGAAAGTAATAGAGCAATTATACCGTTTTTGTTGATTTCTGAGTTCGCAGATGAAGAAAATAACTGTTCAGGATTATTAATATTTGAGATATTACCTTCTCCAAGAAGATTTAAAAGTTTTAAATCATTTCTTTCTGGGTATTTTTCAATTAATTTTTTTATATATTTCAATTGTTGTTCTTTATTATTCTTTTTTGAGGAAGCAAGTAAAGCAAGCCAGATAGTATCATTGTCTTTGTCATTTAGGGTTATAACTTTATCGAATTCCGTCAGTGCTTCATCTATCTGGTTATTATTTAAATAGAGTTTTCCCAAAACTGAATGAGCACGAAGATTTTGCGGATTTTTCGCGATATATTTCTGCAAGATATCAATAGCACCCAAAACATTCGTGCGACTAAGGTTGATTGCACTTGATATAGGGTCATAAGTCAGATATATGATTCCCACACCTACTAATATGAGTAAAAGGATAACAAAGAGCCCATATAAAAAATATTTTTTATTTATAGAAGGTAAAACGCTTTTTTTCTCTTTGGGTGGTTCTGCTAATATTTTTGTACCTGTCAAGAGGTTTGTTCCACAATAGATACAAATTATATCGGTTTTGTTAACTGGAGATTTACAATTTGGACAGATACCTGTGGATTTTGTTTCTGTTTTTGTCTGAATAGGTACTGCAGATGCTTTAATAGGTGCTCCACAATGGGGACACTGTTTTGCATCTTCATTTATGGGCTTACTGCAAAATGGACATTGGAACATATATTATTCCTTTAAATCTTTGTGAGATTGTTCGGTTTGATTAAGCATGGATATATAATCCTGTTCAATTTTTTCGTTACAGTATTTACAATGAGTTCTACTAATAATATTACGCTTTCCACAAAACTTACATTTAGGAAAGAATAGGGAAGGCACTGTTATAAAAGTAATTAGTAAAGTAATGCTTACCATTATAACCAAGTAACCTAAACGCATTTATATATTTGTTCTCCTTTTTATATTGTATAAAATTACTTTACAAAATTATAACTTTATATGTATATATTAAGCATAAATATTTATGGGATTATTTCCTCAACAGAGTTTACAATTTTCGTGGGACGATATGGATACTTTTCTACATCTTCTATTTTTGTTACTCCTGTAAGAACAAGTATTGTTTCAACACCTGTTTGAACCCCAGCTACAATATCTGTATCCATACGGTCTCCTATAATTACCGTATTTTCCGAATGCACACCTAAATAATTCATAGCACTTCTCATCATAAATGGATTGGGTTTTCCGATATAAAAAGGAGACCTGCCAGTTGCTTTTTCTATTAAAGCTGCCATTGCACCACAAGCAGGAACAATCCCTGATTCCGTTGGACCTAAAGGGTCTGGATTTGTTGCGATAAATCTTGCCCCATTGCGTATTAATCGGACTGCCTTTGTAATCTGATCAAAATTGAAATTAGAAGATTCTCCCAGAATTACATAATCGGGGTTATATTCTGTAATAACATAACCCGCCTGATGAATTGCGGTAGTAAGTCCACTTTCACCTAAAACATAAGCAGTTCCATTGGGTTTCTGCATCTTTAAAAACGTTCCTACTGCCATAGCAGAGGTAAAAATATTAGTATAAGGAATATCAAGTTTATGCACTTTTAATAGATGAGATAAGTCTTCAGGGGTAAATTTAGGATTGTTTGTAAGAACTAAAAATTTACATTTTTTCTCAATTAATCGTTCAATGAATTGATTGGCACCAGGAATAACTGTATTCCCTTTTACCAATACGCCATCCATATCAATTAGATAATTTTTTACAACTTTATTGGCGATATTACTCATTTTATAACTCCAGGTATATTTTATTATGACATTTGGTATAATCAATGAAATAAAGATGATGATATATTACCAAACTTTTACTATAACACCAAAAGAATTTGTGGGAGATAGAAAAATGAAAATGATAAATATATCAAGTATGATGACTGTGGTAATAATTCTGCTCTTATTATCTTCTGGTTGTAGAACTATAGCAGGACAACCATCTATAAAAACAGCAGAGATTATTCCTGAAGAAATATCACCCGGAGACACTGCAATCATACAAGCAGTTATTAAAGATAAACATCATTTAATCCAAAAAGTCGAAGCGGTAATAAAAGAGGACCCCAGAATAAAACTTAAACTTAGAGATGATGGGGTAGAACCAGATAAAAAAGCAAATGATGGAATATGGGTTTTGAAAGTAGATGTTCCTTCTGAAGCACCATCTGGAAATTATAAATTAGAATTTATGACCTACACGAAGGATGGTTCACCCGTTAAAATTAAAAGCAAAAATGGTGAGATAGAAAATTTAGCAACAGAGATACCTGTAATCATAAAAAAATGAAAAATATAAATATACAGGATGTATATTAGTTTAATTATATATTTGTGTGTATTTACCCAAAATTCAGGGGATGTTAATAATTACCCGAACATATTACTTATATCCGTAGATACGCTTCGGGCAAACCATTTGTCTTGTTATGGCTATGAATATCCGACATCACCGAATATTGATAAACTTGCCGAGAAAGGTATTGTTTTCGATAATTGTATTGCCGAAGTTCCACTAACATGTCCCTCTTTTTCATCTATGTTTACATCTAAATTCCCCAGGACAATTGGCGTAACAAGAAACGGATTGGGTATTTCGGAGGAAGACATATCTATAACAGAACTTTTTAAAGATAAGGGGTATTTTACTTTTTGTGTACAGAGTAATTGGACACTAAAAGCAAAGTTAAGTGGATTGAAGAAAGGTTTTGATATTTATGATGATGATTTTCATGTAAAAAGGTGGGGCATTTTTTCCCCTGAACGAATTGCCGATGAAGTAACTCAAAAGTGTATTGATATAATAAAAAAACTTCCTGAAGATAAACCTTTTTTCGGTTGGGTGCATTACAGCGACCCTCATGCACCATATCACTTTCGAAAAAAATACAATGTTCACCATGAAGAAAAAGGGAGAAAAAACGAAAAAACATACAAAACAGTAAAGTCTTATGACTCAGAAATAAGATTTACCGATGAACAAATCGGTATTTTATTAGAAAATATTCCTGAGAATACCACAATTGTTTTTGTTGCCGACCATGGAGAAAGTTTGTATGAGCATAATTACTTAGGTCATGGGAGAAAACTATATCAGAATGAAGTAAGAATACCTCTTATCATTGTTTCTCCAGAAATTAAACCAGGACGAACAGAAATACCTGTAAGAGGAATTGATATAGGTCCTACAATTTTAGGTATAGCCAATATACAAAAAAGTAAAGGTATGTTAGGAATGGATGTGTTGAATGAGAGTATAGACAAAGAAAGAGTTCGGGTAATTGAAACTTATGGCGGTGCAGTTCCAAAGATACCTATTTTACGGTCTTTAATGAAAAAATCCGGTCCGATAATGCAATCAGTTATAGTTGAGGATTGGAAACTAATTGTTAAAGGCAATCAAAAAGAACTCTATAACATTAATGAAGACCCTAAAGAGATAAACAATATGGCAAAAAAGTATCCAGAAAAAGTTTCAAAGATGCAAAGTATAATTGAAAAGTGGACAAAAAACACCCCTATAAATAACAAAAAAGATATTAAAAAATTATCAAATGAAGATTTGGAAATTCTTCGTTCTATGGGTTATTTAGAATAAAAAATGGTTATTTACCCCGCCAACCTTTATCAGGAATGCTACAATTAGACCAGGTATTGTTGTTTGCATCATTTTTTTCTCGTGCACGAACCCAGTAATAATAAACGACAGGGATTGTTTTATTAGCGAAACAGGAAAATCCTTTTTTAATCAAAGGAACCTCTGCAGTATAGTCATAATAATAGGGAAGAGAGGTTGTTCCTATAGAAATTGCAGTATTACAATCGTTCTCTTTGTTCCTTAGAATTTCAAATATATATTTATTCGTATCATCTTCCATTTCCCATTCCACAAGAACATATTCAGAATAAGAACCATCTGATGCTGTTACATTAAAAGGCGGAGAAGCAATAATGGGACTAATTTCACCTTCCGTATTCCCTTCTAATAAACCTTCTTCTGTAATTGTTCCTTCCAGCATACCTTCAAGAATTCCTTCGTATGCAGGTTCACCTTCCACAAAACCTTCTAAATCACCTTCACTTATCCCTTCAATTTCTCCCTCAGTTCCTTCTTCCATACCTTCCAAAACACCTTCATTTATTCCTTCAAATACCCCTTCAATTTCTCCTTCTGTTATATAGCCTTCTTCTGTTCCTTCCTTAATGCCTTCTAAAATACCTTCATTTACTCCTTCTTCAAGACCTTCAGAAATACCCTCATAACTACCTTCAAAAAGACCTTCGCCATCAGCAATCCCTTCTTCTATTACAGGTTCAGGGTCAATATAATCTGGAATTCCATTGTTGTTTTTATCTTCTGTTCCTTCTACATTATCAGGGATTCCGTCATTATCACTATCAAGGTCAACAAGATTGGGTATACCATCACCATCTATATCTTCAATTCCTTCTATAATATCGGGAATGCCGTCTCCATCTGTATCCCCTGAAGTAATGATAGGAATGAATTGTAATTTCTTGTTTTTAGGGTTATGTGTAATAAAAGAGAGCAAACCACAAGTCTTAAATGTAAAATAATTTTCATTATAAATAGATATTTTGGAAGAGATGTTATTTTTCGCAAAGGAAAATACATCTGTAAGAGCGTTGGATTGTATATGGATAGATTTTTCTTTTAAGTTATATATGAATCTTTTTTTAGGTTGTGTAGGAATTTGTTCTGGTATCTGGTCAGTATTTACAGGTATATCTTTTATGAATCTTGATTCACAAAAAAATCCTATGGTGCTATTATCATTATCTAATTTTAAATCACTTGCTTTAACACCGAGGACCATTACATTGGATTTAAATAAATTGACATCGAATTCAGAAGCACTAAAAATATTCAAGGGGTGTTGTATTTTAGTATTATCCTTTAAATTAGAGAGAATAGAAACAAAATAATCAGAAGATGGGGGAGGATTATTTCCAGAATAAGTTGTAGAATTATAAAGAGAATAATCTGTTTTACCATCATTATTGGCATCAATATAGATTGTGAAATTTACCTGATTTGGAGAACTCCAAGCCGAATAAGTAGAGATTAAAAAGTAGATTGAAGAATCTTCGATATTATTTTCAGGTAAATAAGTTAAGTTATCAGTAATTCCTAAATATTGAATATCTGCACAGGACATGTATTCAGGAAGATTTTCCTGTTTTTTACTTATACCTTTTAATTCAAAAAAGGATATAAACGAAGTTAAGTCATAAGGGAAATTTTCTCCCGTATATAATTCTCTACCTTGAACAGATATGGATTCTGTATTGGATGTAGATAAATCTAAATACGACGGATAGAACCCTAAGTCTGAAATCGGTTGAATCTGAGCATATAAAGGAAGATACAAAGTATTGTTATTTGTTGTGTCTCGTAAAGAAAGTACTCCGCTCAATTCACTAATCCATGAACGATTGGGTTCGTTATAACGGAAATCAAGGGAAGGGTCTCTATCATGTTTTAATAAAGACATATCTATATTTAGTATAACGGGTAGGTCTGCATAAGAACCCGGATTGATTGGTGCTGAAATATTTTGTGGTAAAACAATTTCGACACCGGAAACAGTTGTTCTCGATAAATAGGATAATTCAAAACTTTTAGATTGTTTTGAGCGATTTTCAATACGAATCCATCTTTCTTCGGTTATAGAGTCAGATACTTCCTGAGTACTAAATGTAAGAGAGACTGTGTTAGGGTTATCTTTATCATAAAATAAAAAATCGGTAATTATATTGTTCGAAAAATTGTTTCTACCAACTCCACCTATTTGTGGAGGGGCATAAATAATTTCTCCATTTTTATATAGACAGGTATCAGATGTAGCGTTATTGATTAAGATTGTTTTTATATTTTGAGCTGTTAATTCAGGTTCTATTTCCATTAATAAAGCGGAAAGTCCTGAAATATGGGGAGCAGACATGGATGTTCCAGAACTAAGACGATTCATAGGATTAGAACCTAAATTCGCAGAATAAATATGTACTCCAGGGGCTGATATATCCGGTTTTAAAACAATTTTGCCTGTTGAATACATGGCAGGTCCTCGTGAAGAGAAATAAGCAATACGCGAGGGTATATTTCCTGATAAAGATGAATCCGCATCTTCACAGGCTGAAACAGCAATGACACTTTCTGCTGAAGCAGGTGTACCAAGCGAAAAAAAAGCATCTCCTCTATTTCCTGCAGAAACAACGACTAAAATACCTACTGATGATACATTATTACAAGCAATTGCTTCAGGAGTATCTGAGAAACCAAAATCTTCACCTAAAGATAAATTTAGAATATCCAGATGGTCAGAAAAGTCGTCGTCCTGATTGGGGTCAATTGCCCATTCGATGGCTGGTATTAATATTTCACTTTTAGGTGCTTTAGAAAATATCTTTAAAGCGTAAAGTTCTGTTTTTGGGGCTACACCGGGATAAACGAAAAAAGGATAACTGATAACTTGTTGCGTGTAATCAAATGTATAAGTTGCCCCACTATTCAATACTCCATATCCACCGATAATACCAGCAACATGTGTTCCATGTCCATTCTGGTCAAATGGGTCAGGGTCGGGAATAGGGATATTTTTACCAAATACTTCAGGGTCATAGTCTTCTCCCACAAAATCATATCCACCTGCTATTTTAGTTGTAGGAAATGGAACATCTCCTATAATAGTTGTATCATTATTTTCATAATCTTGTTGTGTCCCTGAACCACCAAAATCTTTATGTATATAATCAATTCCCGTATCAATAATACCTACTCTTATTCCTTTTCCTGTGGTTTTATAATTACTCCATACCGAAGGAGCCCCTATAAAAGGTAAACTTTTTGATAAATTAATACTCACACGGGATAAAGGGTGAATTGCCTTTACATCAAAATCATTTTGTAATTCACGAATATGGTCAAGTTCCAGGTATGCCCCAATACCGTTAAATACTTTTTGAACAGTAAAAAGTATGGTTTCATCTATACTTTTCTTTTTTGAAATTTTATTTATGAAAGATTCTTGTTCATTTTTAATTTTTTCTATATGTTTTTTAAGACTTATAATTTTTTCAGTGGATGTTGTCTTTGCATCTTTTAATTGAGAATAAAATTCAACGCCACAAAGGGTATTCAGTTCAATAATAACCGGGATACGCTCTGTAAAAGCAGCATTGTGTATAATAAATAATATAATTAAGAACGAAGTATTAAAAATTTTCGTTTTTGAAAAAGAGCAGTAAATATTCATGTTATAATAATACTTTACAATTTGAAGTTATATAAAAAACAAATATCACTCCTAAATTATGCCACAAACCCACTACGATAAGAATTATAGAAAGCAATTAACCCAAGTTACATGGTTAGGTTTTTTAATTAATGTAATACTTGTTGCTCTAAAAGTCTGTATAGGTTATATTACTCGAAGTCAAGCCCTTATTGCAGATGGTATACATAGTCTTTCTGATGGGATAACAGACCTTGCTGTGATATTTGGAGAACCCTTTTGGACAGCACCTGCTGATGTAGACCATCCCCATGGTCATGGAAGAATAGAGATGCTGGTAACAATATTTATTGGTCTTTTGCTTGGATTGGTTGGCATATTGTTGGGATTTCAGGCTATTAAATCTATTATTCAGTTTGATAAAGAGAAAACTATTTATTCTTTACCAATGACAATTGTCGCCTTTATATCTGTAGTTTCAAAAGAAGCACTGTATCAATATACTGTGTTTGTAGGTCGGAAAATACATTCAACTGCTGTTATCGCAAATGCATGGCATCATCGTTCGGATAGTCTGAGTTCAATTCCTGTGGTAATTGCAGGAATTGGAATTATGATTAATCCTGCATATAGCATATTAGACCCTATAGGTGCTTTAATAGTATGTGTTCTGATTATATACTCCGCATATCGGATAATTCTTCCTATGCTTAAAATTCTGGTTGACAGTGGTATTTCACAGGAGGAAATGTCTCGATTAAAAGAAATTGCGTTATCTATAAAAGGAGTAAAAAGTATCCATGCGATAAGAAGTCGTCATATAGGGGGAGGAATTGCAGTAGATTTGCATGTGTTGGTAGACCCTCAAATGTCTGTTTCTGATGGACATATTATAGCAGGAAAAGTAAAGCATGCACTTTTAGAAAAAGGACAAGATGTTGTAGATGTTTTGATTCACATTGAACCTTATGAAAAAAAACAGACATAGATGTTTAAAAAATAAACTAAAAAACTTGAAAAATAGCACATTTAAGATATGACAATTCAGGCATGATTAAAATTTCAGGATGGTCAGGTGCTGCCCCATGAAATTCTAATAATCGGATTTCTTTTGCTACATTTCTTGATGACCTTTTAATAATTTCCCTAAAATCGTTAGGTGAAATAAAATGAGAACAAGAACAGGTAATTAAAAAACCCCCTTTTTTTATATGTCTCAATGCAAAAGAATTGATTCTTTGATACTTCAGGAATGCCTTTTTGAAATCGTTCTTTTTCTTAGCATACGCAGGAGGGTCTAATATAATAACGTCAAATTCTTCTTGGGGATTTTGTTGAAAATATTCATCAACATCCATATTATAAAATTCTGCACAATTACTGTATTTATTCAACTCCAAATTTTTTTCTGCTATAGCGATGGCTTCTTTTGAAGACTCTATCCCAACAACATGTTTTGCTCCAGCCTGGATACTGTGAGAGGTCCATAATCCCACATAACAAAAACAATCAAGAACTTTTGCTTCCCTTGTATACTTTTGTGAGTAAAGATAATTAAGTCTCTGGTCGAGAAAAAGCCCTGTTTTTTGGGCTTTTTTAATAGGAACAATAATATTGAGTTTATTGAGACTGCATATAATTTCATCAGGTATATCCGAAGACAATTCCTCGTTTTGTTTGTTATATATATATCGGATGCCCTTGAAACTTTTTATTGCCTCCAATAAATAATGACTGTAAACATTGTAAAAATTACATTGGAACTGTATGGTAACCAACGACTGGTATCTGTCAATAATAAGTCCTGGAAGCCCATCGCTTTCTGCATGTATCCAGCGATAAACATCAGAGCCATCAAATAATCTATTTCTCAGATTTAGGGCTGTTGATAACCTCTTTAAGAAAAAATGGGTGTTTATTTCCTCTTGATGATAAGATAATACACGGGCGAATATACCCCCATCTTCTTGAAAAAATGCTCTGCAAATAAAACGCCCCTCTGAATTATATATATCAACAATATCTCCATCATTAACAGGTTCGTGTTTCTGTATTTCATTTTTAAATATCCATAAATGCCCCCGCAATATCCTTTTTTCTTCATTTTCTTTAATCCACGCAGATGGAATATGTTTATTCATGATTTTGATAAATTACCTGTTCTATATGTTTTTTGCCATTCTTTTATTGTGTTAAGGAGATAAAACCGAATTCGCTCCTCATCTTTTTTCTTTTCATAAGAAACGCCTTTACTCCATTGATTAAATCCTGTTTCATCCTCAGGAATATTTTTTCCCTCCTCATAAGCATTTGTATATATGACGACATGTTTTTGAGTTATCTGGGCAATCCCTCCCATTACAGCAAAAAAAAGTTTGGTAGTTCCTTCCTGTTGAATAGAAACGATACCTATGTCAAGAGCCGTAATTAAAGGAGTATGTCCCGGTAGAACAGTAATTGTTTCTCCATAAATTACAGGTAGAGATACCGCGGTAGATTCTAAGGTAATCGGTTTCATATTTAATGAACAAATCTGTAATGTAAAAGTGGAAGAACTCATGCAGAAAATCCCATTTGTTTCGCTTTCTCTTGGACATCCTGAATATTTCCACAATAAAGAAACGCTGATTCAGGGTAGTGGTCATATTTCCCTGAAAGTAATTCTGAGAAACTTTCAATAGTTTCATCAACACTAACATATTTTCCAGGCATTCCTGTAAATTCTTCGGCGACAAAGTTAGGTTGAGAAAAAAATCGCTGAATTCTTCTTGCACGATTAACAATCTGTTTATCTTCATCTGAAAGTTCTTCCATGCCAAGAATAGCAATAATATCTTCAAGGTCTTTATATCTCTGTAATACCTGCTGAACTTCGCGTGCAATTTTATAATGAGTTTCCGTTATATAACGCGGGTCTAATAAACGACTGGTTGAATCCAATGGGTCAACTGCCGGGTATATACCCATTTCTACAATTTTACGAGATAAAACAATAGTAGCATCCAGATGTGTAAAGGTATTGGCAGGAGCGGGGTCGGTCAAATCATCTGCGGGGACATATACAGCCTGTACAGAAGTAATAGAGCCTCGTGTCGTTGATACAATTCGTTCTTGAAGTTCCCCCATTTCAGTAGCTAATGTGGGCTGGTATCCGACCGTACTGGGCATTCTACCTAAAAGAGCAGAAACCTCTGAACCTGCCTGTGTAAAACGAAAGATATTATCTATAAATAAGAGTACATCCTGTTGTTCTGTATCGCGAAAATACTCTGCTACTGTTAACGCTGTTAATGCAACCCTTGCTCTTGCCCCCGGAGGTTCTGTCATTTGTCCAAATATTAATGCAGTCTTATTTAACACCCCGGAACGTTTCATTTCTAACCATAAGTCATTTCCTTCTCTTGTTCGTTCTCCCACACCTGCAAATACAGAGACACCTCCATGTTTTATAGCAACATTACGAATTAACTCCATAATTAAAACCGTTTTTCCCACACCTGCACCTCCAAAAAGTCCAATTTTTCCTCCCTTAGGAAAAGGGGCTAACAAATCAATTACTTTTATACCAGTCTCAAAAATTTCCATTTTAGGATTTATATCTCGATATTCTGGCGCTTTCCTATGGATTGACCAATAATCTGTAGCATTTATGGGTTCCAGTTCATCTACAGGTTCTCCGACTACATTTAAAATCCTACCAAGCACTTCTTTCCCTACCGGAGTGCATATAGGTTTCTCAAGATTTATAACTTCCATTCCTCGATACAACTTATCCGTGCTCTCCATAGCAATTGTTCGGACAGTATTATCTCCTAAATGTTGCATAACTTCTAAAACAATTCTTCGGTCATCATCCGTTGTAATTTCTAATGCTGTATATATTGAAGGTAACTCACCTTCTTCAAAGCGAACATCAACAACGGGACCACTTATTTTTATTACATGTCCTTTATTCATAATCTAAATCCTATTCTAATGATTCTGTTCCACCTATTACTTCTAACATCTCTTTTGTAATAAGTTCTTGTCTTGTTTTATTAAAAACTATTTTCAGGTTCTGTAAGGTCTCTTCTGCGTTCTTTGTCGCTACTTCCATGGCTTGTGTTCGGGCTAATTGTTCACAGGCTAAGGATTCATGAAAAATGCGATGCATCTCAGAAATTAAAAATAATTCACAGGTTCGGGTTACAACATCATCAATGTTAGGTTCAACAAGCCAATTATATTTCTTTATATTTTTAGGATTATCCTCTATCCCTTTAATGCTAAGAGGTAACAGTTGTTCGATTTCTATTTTTGTAGTAAATGAAAGTCCTAATTTTGTGTAAATAATGAAAACAGCATCCGTATTACCGTTTATAATATCGTTTGATAATTCATGGACTAATAAAGATACTTTGCTCAGTGAATAATCCTCAAAAAAGTTATTATAAGATTTCTTTACAGGAATATGATGATATTTTAATGCGTTATTACCTTTATTACCTAAAGAAATTAAATTTATATTTTTACCTGCAAACATATTTTTCAATACATCTCTTGTCTTTTGAACAATTGCTGTATTAAAACCACCACACAAGCCATGGTCACTCGTAATAACTAAAAGAGAAATATTTTGAATTGTTTGCCGTGACGAAATTAAAGGATGATTCGGTTGAAAGTCTGGTAAAGTATTAAGGTGTTGCCATAATTTATTTAATTCATTAGGTAGGATTCGACTAATAAGTAGTTCATTTTGGGCTCGTTTAAGACGAACCGTAGCAACCATTTTAATTGCTTTTGTTATTTTTTGTGTATTTTTTATGGTATTTATCTTATTTCGCAAATCTTGAATGCTACTCATAAATCTTTCCCTTCCCGCCATTTTTCTGAAAGGAAATGCAGAATAAGATCGTCCAGTTGTTGTTGTATTTCATTTGTCCATTTATTACTGGAACCGAGATATTCATAAAGGGACGGATTTTCTGCTTTTATATAGGCGATTAATTCATTTTCAAATCGGGGTAGAGCATTTATAGATATATTGTCAAGTTTTCCAGAAATACCTGCATGAATAATGATAATTTCATCCGCTAAGGGAAGTGTTTGGAAACGATTTTGAACCAAAATTTTTGTAAGCCTTTTCCCTCTTTCTAATTGAGACTTTGAAGATTCATCAAGTTCACTCCCAAATTGAGCAAATACCTCCAATTCACGGTATTGAGCCATTAAGACGCGTAATGTTCCAGCAATTTTTTTCATAATCGGAGTTTGTGCGGAACCACCTACACGAGAAACACTGATTCCAGGGTTTATAGCAGGTCGTATTCCTGAATGAAACAGAGATGATTCTAAATATATTTGCCCATCTGTTATAGAAATCACATTCGTTGGGATATAAGCGGAAACATCTCCTTCTTGTGTTTCGATAATAGGAAGGGCCGTTAAGGTTCCGCCTCCTTTAGATGGATGAAGACAAGCAGACCTTTCCAACAAACGGCTGTGGAGATAGAAAATATCGCCCGGATAGGCTTCCCTTCCCGGTGGTCTTCGCAATAACAACGATATTTGCCGATAAGCACTGGCATGTTTTGATAAATCATCATAAACAATGAGGACATGCTTTCCTTTATCACGGAAATATTCTCCAATGGCACAACCTGCAAATGGTGCTAAATATTGCATAGGTGCAGGTTCTGAAGCCGTTGCAGA